>Ga0208596_1000009_pt1 | contig 78415 bp, 76 predicted proteins | sample LakMenEpi12Jul11_FD_150686 | JGI IMG/M metagenome (GOLD analysis project Ga0208596, IMG submission 150686) | Freshwater microbial communities from Lake Mendota, WI - 12JUL2011 deep hole epilimnion (SPAdes) | ecosystem: Environmental > Aquatic > Freshwater > Lake > Epilimnion/Euphotic zone ...
TAATTGGTAATTGGTAATTGGTAATTGGTAATTGGTAATTGGTAATTGGTAATTGGTAATTGGTAATTGGTAATTGGTAATTGGTAATTGGTAATTGGAATAATTGTTATTTTCTCTTGTCTTTTTCTCTTGGTTATTATTAATTATTTCTTCTGTTGGTAAACAATCTTCCCAATTCAATTCTAACTCTTTGCATATCCTTTTCAGGGAGTCAACTGAAATTGGTTGACCCTGAAAAAATTTGGTAACTGTTGTTCTAGATAAATGATATTTAGCAAAATTGGATTTTGATTCAAATCCTAGTCTAATTAAAGCCATTTCGGCCTTCTTTATACATTGACAAGAGGCTGTCACGGTAATTCTTTTCTTTTTTTGATCATTATTATGGCTTTTCATCACCTAAAAACATATTATTACTGACAGTATTTATTCTCTCATAAAAAGTCTCTCATCATGTATCAACAAATCTTATATGCCTCTAAAATCCCTTTGAAAGAAGCAGATTGAATAATTAACAAGTGTCTAATATTACAATCAAAAACTTTTTCAACGACCTCCAAGTTAATCATAAAACAGTCACAAGACAATCATTACTTAGACAGGAGTTGAGATTTTTAGATTTAGAGTGGGATAAGTAAATCTATGTAAAACTACTTTATGTTAGGAATTTTTTCAACTCATAGGCTTTTTGGATTTCTACTGGTTGGTTTAATGATTACCTCCTGTGGTGGAGGTACATCAAGTAATACCCCCACTACAGGTACATCTAATAATACTTCTGGTGGAGGAGGTGGAACATCTAGTCTTGCTGACAAAGCTGAAATGGAATGGCAATTATATCAAAGTGATTGTAGTTTAGCTGGACCTCTTTCTGCGAAAACCTTTAGTGATGGTTCAAAAGGGAGATGTGTATTCGATGCGAATAGTAGACCACGAGCTTTTAGAAATTAAATAACCAGGACTTACGCAACTGGCACATTGGTAGGGTGCGTCAGATATCAACAATCTGTTTATTTGCAGAATTTATGCAGAGTAGTAGTAGGTTGGGTAGAGCGACAGCGAAACCCAACATTTCCAAAAATAACTTAACCAGCAGTTTGCGAAAAACAAAAATAAGATTAATAAGCACACCACAAAATTTTTATCACTAATATCTGTATATCAAAATATCGTCAACTGCTGCAACTACATAACCAGCAAAATGATAAATGAAAAAAATAAATATTTTTCCTCGCATATCATTACTAGAGCGCTATTTAATCTCAGAAATTACCCCGATTTTACTATTTACCATCGTTATTGTTACTGTTGTTGCGGAATCAATTGGTATATCATTCGAGCAATTTAGTTTTCTTCTGACGGAACAAATATCTTTCGGTACTTTAATATATTTACACATTCTTAAAGTACCTGAGTTTATTGTTTTGGCTGTACCAATTGCTATTTTAATGACCACAATATTCGTTTATAATAAATTATCAATTACCAGTGAAATTATTGCTTTACAAAGTTGTGGAATAAGTTTGTATAAATTAATCTGTCCAGCGATTCATCTAAGTCTTATTATTTCATTAATCCTATTTATTGTTAATGAGGGTATTGTCCCTATCTCTAACTATAAAGCTGCTATTACCCTAGAAGAAGTGATGAATATAAATAGATGGGATCTTAAAAGTGATCACATTGTTTATAAAGAATTAGCCAACAGAAATTATGAACAAATATCTGATCAAGATAATTATCTTAAATACTTCTTTTACTCAGAGAGATTTAGTGATGGAAAAATGCAAGAAGTTACCTTATTAATTAGAGATAATCGGGGTTTGAAGGTAATTATAAAATCTAAATTTGCTGAATGGAATGAAGGAAACAAATATTGGTTTTTTTATAATGGTGTCAAGAGTATAATTAATCCAGATGGTTCTTATGGTCAGGGAATTAAGTTTGATGAAATTCGCCTTAATCTTTCTAGTATATCTCGGCAATTTCAACTAGATAGGGAAAAATTAGATCATAGAGAAATGAATATATTTCAAATTTATCAACGATTGTTAGCTGCAAAAAAAGCAGGAGATATCCCGAATCTAATCAAATTACAAGTTAATCTTCAAAAAAGATTTACCTTACCTATTTCCTGCGCTGTATTGGCTTTTTTGGGTACAGCTATAGGAATTAATTTGCAACCAAGGATTAAATATAATAGTTTTACAGTTACTTTAGTAATTCTGGGGTTAATGAAAATATTTGAGGCGGTTATTAATGCTTTAATTATTTCAGGAAATATCTACAGTTATGTAATATGGCTACCAAATATTTTGGCTACAGGTTTTAGCTTTTACATATTAACTGAAAAAAATTCCTGAAATCGGATTATATTTGTTAAATACCTGTAAGTAATGGGAACTAGGGGAGGAATTTTCCTGATTGTAGCTTATGAATGGGCGCAGGGCTTGCGCCCCTACCTGATTTTAATTATGAATTTCTGCAAAAATGCGATCGCTAATTTCTACTTCTTGATGACTTAATTGTTTTAATTTATGGGTTAAATCTGCTGTCAGCCTTTTGGCTTCTTGTTTTAAATTTCCATTCAGATAATCTGCGGCTTTAATAGGTTCGCCAATATGAATATTCACATCAGTACCCCAATGAGGATAGGGTTCGCTGTATTGAATACTTACAGGTATAACTTTAATTCCTAGCTCTGGGTAGCTAGATTCAGCCATGATAGCTAAACGAGCGATTCCCGGTTTGAGGGGATGAAGTTGACCATCATGATGAATGTCACCTTCGGGATAAATAACTAACATTTCCCCTTGTTGCATCAACTCTATTGTATGACGGAGAGTAGCGATCGCCGGAGCTTGAATATTCACAGGAAAACCCCCCATTCTTAGCACAAACCAACCTTGTAAACCCCGGCATTCACTACTTGTTACCATAAATCGCAGATCTCTACCAGTGACACAACGACCAGTAGCGTAGGGTAAAACCAATGAATCCCAACGGGAACGATGGGTAGGTGCAAGTACGACAGGTCCACTTGTCGGGATATTTTCGCGTCCAGTCACTTGAATATGTCTAAAGAAAGATGGCAAAACTATGTAACGTCCTAGAAAATAGGCTAAAGGCATTAACCAAGGAGAAACCCGTGATCTATTCTCAGCCGCTAATGATCGCAGCGGCAAGTCGAAGTGGTTACTTGCATGGTTATTTGTAGTTTTTGAATAGCGATTAATAAAAGCGGAGTATAATTTAATCATAACGGTGGCTGGTTTTTGAGCTAATGAAATATTACACAAACTTGATTATGTCCACCGTATATTTTCTTGGGCAATTTCCGTTTTCCCATCTGGACAGTTTTATATGTGTCTATCGTTTGTACTGACGTTGGCTGGCAAACCAACCTTGTAAGAGTTCTCGACACTCTGATTCGAGAATACCTCCTAGCACTTTTAGATGGTGATTAGAAACAGGGTGATCGGGAATGTTGATAACAGTACGAATTGCGCCAGTTTTGGTATCGTCTACACCATAAATTAATTTTCCTAATCGGCCATGAACTATAGCACCAGCACACATTGGACAGGGTTCTAGAGTGACATATAAAGTACATTGATGCAAGCGCCAACTTTGTAAAATTTGACTAGCAGCCCGAATCGCCATAATTTCTGCGTGTGCAGTAGGATCTTGATCCCGTTCTTTGCGATTTTCACCGACCGCAATCAGTCGATTACCTGTATCAACAATTACAGCACCGACAGGAACTTCACCAGCATCACCCGCTACTCGTGCTAATTCTAGGGCGTGAGTCATCCATTTTCTATGTATTAAATATTCTGGTGATTTCAGGATCATCATTGTGGTCAGTTATTATCATGGAATTATTGACAAGAAAATAATTAAAGAGTTGCAGTAATTAGGAAATTTGCAAAAAGTATCAATAAAGTATTTTTTCTTTTGACAACTGACAACGGACAATTAAAAACGAACAATTAACAACTATTATTAATTTCAATCAGGTGCGTTACGCTAACTCACCCTAATATTTAAGGTAAATTACTCGGATCAATTTAAGTACATTATTAGCCGTTCTTTTTCTTGACGTTCTTGTTCAGCCCGTTAACTTTCTTCTGCAATCTTTTCTACAGACTAAGGTAATAGATTATTTGATTTCACTGATTTGTGTTGCCATAATCACTACCTCTGGTTGATTTGTTTTTATTTTATCTGATACAATCTCAAAACATCTGCAAATCAGGCGATGTCTATGATCAGTAGTCGTGCAAAATAAATTTTATAGTTAGGAAAAGAACCCCCGTAACTGGGAACAGCTAAAGATTCAATCAATATAATATATATCATTTCCCAGTCTCACGATATAGTTTATGGCATTTGTTAAAAATTGTTGTTACAAACTTATATTTTCGCGCTTTTATACTATCTAAATCTGATCTAACATTCGACGACGTTTTTGTTCAAACTCATATTCAGAAATTAATCCTTCTTGACGGAGTGCTTCCAACTCCCGTAAAGCATTAGCTACCGATTCTACTTGATTAGTCGCTTGTGGTGATACCTTAGTTACTGACTCACCCAAATTAAAATATCGATCAAAAGTTTCTTGCTCTTGAGTTAAATACCAAACTCCTTCAATGGCACTAGCTATTTTGGGAATAGGTGTCCAAGAGAACAAAACATACAGCACGCCCCAAAGTGGCTGTCCCAAGTAAAATTTATGCAAACCAGGAATCATCAATGTTCCAGAAAAGGCTAAAATTAAAGCAAGGCTGCGACTTTTTCGCTTAGTTAACATCATTTTATATGTAAAGAAAATTTCATCTGTAAATAATACTACAATACTCTCTATACACTGAAGGTCAAGTAGGGAAATTTCGGTAAAACCGCTAATTTAATTAAAGTAGTTCCCCTAGATGAATCTTCTACACTAAAATGGAAGCAGGGGCAAAAATTAAAGCTGCTGAAGTAATAGCATTCAGTTACAGAAAAGCAACATGGGATTCTTTGATTCTGAAATAGTCCAGCAAGAAGCCAAGCAATTGTTTGAAGATTATCAAGCATTAATTCAACTTGGCAACAGTTACGGCAAATTTGACCGCGAGGGCAAGAAGCTGTTTATTGAGCAAATGGAATCCATAATGGATAGATATCGCATCTTTATGAAGCGTTTTGAGCTATCAGAGGATTTCACAGCGCAAATGACCATACAGCAACTAAAAACTCAACTAGGTCAGTTTGGCATCACTCCGCAACAAATGTTTGAGCAAATGAACGTGACCTTAGAAAGGATGAAAGCAGAATTGGAACAAACAAAGTGACCATTATATTATCTAAGTAATAGGCAATAGGTAACAAGAATTTTCCCATTACCAATAACCACTGACAACTAACAACTGACAACTAACAACTGACCTATTAATTTGATTTAGGACGTGGGAACTGAGAAGGGGATTTAAACTTCTCTATAGGTACACCCTTGAGTGCTTTTGTCATGAAGTCCCGCCAAATTGGGGCTACCATGACACCACCGGTTGCCCCATGTGCCAGTTGTCTGCTGTCGTCCCTACCCACCCATATCGCCGTAGTTAACTGCGGTACAGTACCAATAAACCAAATATCCTTTTCTGAGGATGTAGTTCCTGTTTTACCGGCAGCGGGACGACCTATGGCAGCACTTTTACCTGTACCTTCGTTAATTACGGAAGTCATGATATCAATAGTAGCTGCCGATGCCCAAGAATCAAGAGCTTGTTTAGGTTTGGGTGTATTATCGAGAATTACATTACCAGCACTATCGGTAATGCGGACAATTACCGTAGGTGGTGACTGCCAGCCATAATTAGCCAGGGTAGCATAGGCGCTGGTCATTTCTAAAGGAGTAACACCAATAGCCCCCAAAGGTAAAGATGTAACAGGTTCCATTGGACTCATAATGCCCAAAGTTCGGCAGGTTTCAATGACTTTGTTCATTCCCACCGATTTACCCAGTTTAATCACCGGAATGTTGCGAGAATGGGCAAGGGCTGTGCGAATTGACATCGCTCCGGCAAAACTACCATCATAGTTTTTTGGATAGTACCAACCATTACCATCTTGGTAGCTAACGGGAGCATCTACAACTGTGGTATCTGGTGTATATTTACCAGTAGCAAAGGCTGTATAATAAACAAAGGGCTTAAATGAAGAACCTGGTTGTCGTTGCGCTTGGGTAGCTCGGTTAAATTCACTGACTTTATAATCTACTCCACCAACAAGGGCTTTGACAAAATGAGTCCGGGGATCAATAGACACCAAGGCCATTTGATTTTTATTCAACCCTTGAGATTGCAGCCTTTCGTGCCATTCTTTGACGGTTTCTTCAGCCATTGTTTGGAATTTAGCATCAACAGTGGTTTGGACGCGCATTCCGCCTTTAAGCAAGGAATCACGACCAAATTTTTTCGCTAATTCCTGGGCTACAGTATTGGTAATGTAAGGTGAGGCACTACCCTGAAAAGACCTGATTTTACCTAGTTTAATTGGTTGTTTCTGGGCATCATCATATTCTTTTTGGGTAATCCAATTTAACTCTATCATCCGCCCCAGAACTTCCTTTTGTTTCTGTTTAGCAAGTTTCATGCTCACAAAAGGGCTAAACTCTTCTGGTGCTTGGATTAAACCCGCCATCATGGCTGATTCACCCAAGGTTAAATATTCTGCTGATTTGTTAAAATAACTGCGGGCTGCGGTTTGTACACCGTAATTATTATGACCCCAATAAACTTGATTGAGATACATTTCTAGAATTTCGTCTTTACTGAGAATTTGTTCTAGACGAATTGCCAGTACAGCCTCGGCTAATTTCCGCGTAAAAGCCCGTTTTTGAGATAAAAATAGGTTTTTTACCAATTGCATGGTGATGGTAGAACCACCTTCTTTTACACCACCTGCTACCATGTTAACTACTATAGCCCGGCCTACACCAGTGGGGTTAATCCCGTGATGATCATAAAAATGACCATCTTCACTGGCTAAAACTGCGCGTTTTAAGTTGGGAGAAACTTTATTTAAAGGTACTACCTCTCGGTTAGCTTCTCCGTGAATACCAGTTAATAATTTGCCTTTTATATCATAAATGTAAGTCGTTTCCGAGGGGAAAAAGTTTTTTATTTGTCTAACATCTGGTAAATTACGGAAACTAATCGCTAAACCTACTAATGTTCCCGCGACAATAGAGCTTGTTAGGAGTGTTATGGATAGGAGAGTACCCCCAGTTACTTGACCGACTCCTTTAAAAAACTCAAATCCAGATGTAGCCCGCTCTTGTGGTTGTTTGTTTGCAAAAGTCCTAGACGACACGGCGATTTCACTTCCTCACTTGTAAATTTAAATGTAATTCATTAAATGGAAAAAGACGGTTAATTTTTTGTAATTATAGTAATCTGGCAAAACAGACAAGGGATGACAACCCTAACTTTTCAAGTCGAAAGTATAGTTAATGGCCGATTTCTTAGTATGACGCAAAATCTATCTTGGTTGCATCGTGGTGTGGCAGAAATTTTTCCTCAACCCCATGATGATAATGATACAGAAAGTCTGGAAAAACGATTACTTAATTCGGACGGTCCTTTAAGGATTAAATTGGGTATTGATCCGACAGGGGCAGATATTCATCTTGGTCACAGTATACCTGTACGGAAATTACGGGCTTTTCAAGATGCTGGTCATACAGCGGTACTGATTATTGGGGATTTTACGGCGCGAATTGGTGATCCTACTGGTAAATCTGAGGTGCGCCGTCAGTTAACGGAAGCGGATGTTACAAAAAATGCTCAAACCTATCTTGACCAAGTACGTCCTATTTTGGATTTTGATACCCCTGGTCGGTTGGAGGTACGTTATAATTCTGAATGGCTTTCCTGTCTAGATTTGGGGAAAACTTTGGAGTTACTTTCGACAATGACTGTGGGACAAATGTTAGCTAAGGAAGGTTTTGCAGAACGTTATAAACAAGAAAGTCCGATTTTTCTCCATGAGTTCCTGTATCCATTGATGCAAGGTTATGATTCTGTGGCTGTGAAAGCTGATGTGGAATTGGGGGGGACTGATCAAAAATTTAACATTGCTGTGGGACGAGATTTACAACGTCATTTTGGTTTAAAACCTCAGTTTGGACTGTTATTACCAATTTTGATTGGGACTGATGGTGTACAAAAAATGTCTAAGTCTTTAGGTAATTATGTCGGTTTGGGTGAACATCCTTCACAAAAGTATCAAAAACTTCAAGGTGTGCCAGATAATTTACTGTCACAATATTTTGAATTGTTGACAAATCTACCTTTGGATAGTTTACCACAAAATCCACGCGATCGCCAGGAGTGTTTGGCCTGGGAAGTGGTGCGTCAATATCACGGTGAGGCGGCAGCTAATGAGGCTAGAGAGGCTGCTAAAACTGGTGGAAGGGAAGGAGCATTACCGGAGTATTCTGTGGCTGCTATTCCTCAATTTCCTGCAAAATTAGCGTTTATTTTGGGTGCTACTGGTTTATGCAAAAGTACCGCCGAAGGTAAAAGGAAAATTCAGGAAGGTGGAGTGAGGATAGATGGTGATAAGATTACTGATGCGGATTTAAGTTTTTCTCAGCCTGATGATTTATATGGTAAAGTGTTACAGGTGGGTAAGAAGAATTTTATACGGTTAGTAAAGTAGCCATCAGCTATCAGCTATCAGCTTAAAATAAAAAAACTGACTGCTGACGGCTGTTATAATGTTTTCATCATTAATAATTGTTCAAAGTTATGATTCAAGCCTTAACTAAAATTGTTACATTCGAGGAATTTGTTAACTGGCTTCCTGACAACTCCGATATACGTTATGAATTACATCATGGAGAAATTGTTAAAATGGCGCAACCAGTGGGAGATCATGAAGAGGTTAAAGGGTTTTTAGGTGTAGAAATTCCCTTTGAAATTAAACGAATGGGATTATCTTATGTGATACCTAATCAAGTTATAGTTAGACCTGAAGGTAAAGATTCTGGTTATTTTCCTGATTTATTAGTTTTAAATCGTGATCATTTAGCTAATGAACCATTATGGAAAAAACAATCAGTTATTAGTAATGGTATTTCTATACCTTTAATTATCGAAATTGTTTCTACTAATTGGCGTGATGATTATTATGTGAAATATGCTGATTATGAGGAAATGGGTATTGCTGAATATTGGATTGTAGATTATGCAGCTTTAGGAGGACGTAATTTTATTGGTAATCCTAAACAACCTACTATTTCTGTTTGTAATTTGGTAGATGGAGAATATCAAATCAGCAGATTTAGAGATGATGAACGGGTTATTTCTCAAACTTTTCCTGAGTTAAATTTAACTGCAAATCAGATTTTAAAAGCTGGTATGATGTAGGTTTAAATTACAATTTTTCAAGTTCACTTACCATAAATTGTCTATTTTGTCAAGCCTAGTATATTGTTAGATATTGAAAAAGCATTAATATCTTGAGTAAAAAATATTTAATCGGTTGCTTTTTCGTAAACTCCCAATGGTGTTTTCCAGTTGTTATCAGATGCAATCATAAAATTAACCCTATTCTTACTTTATATTGATTAATTACCTTTAGGACTTACGCACGAATCACGGAATAACGAACCACAGAGGCACAGAGGACACAGAGAAATAAGAGTTTGAGAGATATTTTGCGTAAGTCCTGACCTTTTAAGATTTGTTGTGAATAACTAGCCTGTAATTTCAATTGCTCTTGTTGAGTATAATCAGCTATTGTGCTACGCCAAAATTCACATAATAAACCATATTTCATCCAGTCTTCAATTGCTCTACGTCTTAATTCTGGAGATTTTCTGACTAAAGCGGCCATCATAGCTGCATTATGTTGTAATTGTCCATAGGTTTCTAAAACTTGATCAATAGATGTGTTTTTATTTAATTTACTCAATTCATAACATTGATTTAATTTATAAAGCTGCATATCGGAAATACTACCACCAAATTTCCAGCCAATTCCTAATTGTTGTCTACATTTATCTAATGGGTTAGGTAAAGCATGGTGTAAATGTCTTTTTAATTCATTACGAATAAATTCTAATTTACCATCTATTGCTTCATCTATTTTATCTATCAGTTGACTCGCATCTACAAATAATTGGTTTTCTAAATTTTCGACTCGTTGCAAACTACTATCTACACCTCCAATAGCTTCCATAACTGCTAATGAAAGTTGATTAATACGATTTTCTAAATAAAAGTTTGTTTGACTAATTGTTTGTTGTGAGTCTTTAATTACTTGTTCTCTTAGTTGATTAATTTCTTGTAAATTAGCCTTAACTTTATCGTTAGCATGATTCAGCAAGTTTTCAATATCTACCTTTGTCTGAGTTTCCAAATCTTCTATTTCTTGAAGACGTTGTTGTGATACATAGTCAAATTGATCAGCTAGAGGTTTGAGTTTATAATCAAATAAGTTTGATATTTCTTGACTACCTTCTTTAATCACGTCTTTTGCTGCACGTTCAAATTTTTTCACTACACCCCCAAACAACCATCCAATCATTTTTTTACATCCTTTCATCCCAAATTTCAATATTATAAGTATAACACTGACAAAACCAAGTATATAATAATTTTTGTAAAATTATTATATGATCATAATTTTAATACAGCAAGTAGCTTTGAGTGAGGTACACTTTGTGCGGGCAAGATGCCCGCACCACAAGAGTTTTATTATTAATATCTGTACTTCATAAGATCGGAAACTGCTGTATCTTTAGGACTTACGCAAAAAAACTCTCAAACTCTTATTCCTCTGTGGTATGTCTTCGACACGCTACGCGAACGTTATTCCCTAACTCGTGCGTAAGTAAGTAGGTTGGGTAGAGGAAACGAAACCCAACATTTATATCCAATTTTCATTAGCGATAAATCACGCCCAAATAAGCATTCTATCCTTCAATTTCCCAATCTTCAATTTTCAAACCTTCAACTCTGAGAAATTCCTTAGTATTATGAGTCACCAAAATCAAATCATGAGATAATGCAATAGAGGCAATTAATAAATCATTATAACCAATAGGAGTCCCAATATTAGCTAACTGCGCCCGAATTTTACCTGCATTTAAAGCTGAAATATCATCTAAAGGTAAAGAAATAAATACTTCTAAAAATCGCTTTACTTTTGCCCAAACTTGATCAGGATTATCACTTCTCATTGCACCATAAAATAACTCTAATTTGACAACTGAACAAACAGCAACATCTTCTAAATCAATATTTTCTAACTTGCGGCGAATAATCAAATCTTCATTCAGATATTTAATACATACATTTGTATCTAACAAATATTTCATGATAATTTAAACTCCTCTAAATCATCAAAAACACCTTCAGAATCTATAGTTAAAGGAGTATCTTTTAAACATCCTGATGTTTCTTCAAAAAAATTAGCTGGCCAACCTTTTCCTTTGGGTTTATTTTCCTGTTGAAAATCATTACTAGGTTTTAAAATAATAGTAATAGTTAAATCAACATTAACAATATTTACAGGAATATCTAAATGTAATATTCCATCTTCACCAACATGAGAACTTAAAGTTATTGTTTCCATAGCATTTAATTACATGGAGTGATTTTTACTAAGATATATCTAATTATACATCAGATATTTAAAAATTGCCAAATTGAACATACTAGTTGTAGATGATATAGCCTTTCCCAGCAAGTAGGTTGGGTTGAGGAAACGAAACCCAACATTGATATCAAATTTTGACAACATGATCAATACTTGTAACTTGATTCTTAAACTGTTCCCACAACTGAAAAAATAAATCAAAAGCTAATTTTTCATCCTCTACTTGAGACAAAATAATACTTTCCCAACCTTCAGCAGAATTAATTTGATATTTCCCTTGTATCCATTTCTGAAATTGAGCAAATTGTTTTTCCTGTTGTGTTAGTTGTAAACCTAACTCACCTCTGGACATACTATACCCCATTAATAACATTTTTAACCGAGTTATAGATACTTTTCCTAAATACATTCCTGGGCGTTGTTTAATTTTGGTTAATAAGTCATAGAGATATTCTTGACTATTTTTATTACCATTAGTTGTAGTTACATCTAGCATAATCTTCTCCTCAATTCTCCTGAATATTTATTAAAAGTTTTCTTCAGTACCTATTAATTCTTGTCCTAAATGAATTTTACCAAAAAATTGAAAATTACCTATTAATTTCTATAACAGAGGTATCATCAGAGTCAGATTCAGTTTCATCTGGTACAAGGATAATGACTCTGACTTGTTTAAGTGCATGAATTTCTAAAGGTTTATCTAATAATAATTGACCTTTTTCGTCAAATTTTCCCATGACTTCAAAAGCTTTCATTGTTTGACCTCAAATAGATAAGAATACAATTATAGCTGAATATAATCCACTGACAGATATCCTGCAATTGCTTCATACAAATTATGTAAAAGTTTAAGAAGTTGGAAATTCCTTATTAACTTGGCATTTTATTTAATAGTTTAGCATAACAAGTACCGAAGAGCCATAATTTCTATGTCAAGAAAACAGAATTTTATCTTTAAATGATGACTTTAATAAATAGAATCTAAAATATTTTTTGATTGTTTAGATATTACTTTTAATTTTTAAAAGTTCGTATTTATAAACATAATTGAAATGTCTATAAATACTGACATTGAATAAAAATAATTAACCAGATGTTTACTGTTTACAGAATCTTCATGAAAAGCAAATTAAAAATAGATATTAATTACTCATAAAAACGCATCATGTCTGATCAATTATCTTTAGATACAAGAAATTACGGTTTACAAGCTCAAGATAAAATTGAGCAAGCATCACCTCTTGAAGATTTAACAACTTCATCTTTTACTAGTAGAAGTTCTTCTGTTTCTCCATTAGCAGACCCATTATTACCAACAAATCCATTAGCTACATTACCAGTTGGTAGTGCTAACCCCAATCCTAATCCTTATTTAACCAGTGCAGCGGTTGTTCCTGATTTTAATGGTGATGGTAAAACAGATAAACTGTGGGTAAATGCTCAAACTGGTGAAATTTTAGTGCGGTTGATGAACGGCACACAGGTTTTGGAACAGGGTTCTTTAGGTAAATATGACCTAACAGCTTATGACTATAAACTTGCTGATTTTAATGGTGATAATAAGACTGATTTCTTATTACGCAATAAGACAAATGGCGATAATATAATTGTGCTAATGGATGGTGCAAAAGTTTCTAATTATTTGACTTTAGATCGGGTTGATCCAGGTTGGACCGCAAATATTGGTGATTTCAATGGCGATCGCAAAACTGATATTTTCTGGCATAATGGGACTACTGGTGAAAATGCCATTTGGCAAATGGATGGGACAACAGTAATTAGTGCCAATGTCTTAGAAACTACAAGTCCTGGATTAACTGCAACTATCGTTGATTTTGATGGTAATGGCAAGAGTGACATATTCTGGCGCAATACCACCACAGGGGAAAATACCGCTTGGTTTATGGATGGTAGTCAAGCCACCAAGTATAATCTGCAAGCACAGGATGCTTCTTGGACCTCTACCCTAGGGGATTTTAACGGCGACTTCAAAACTGATATTTTGTGGCGCAACACCCAAACAGGGGAAAATAAGATTTGGACAATGAATGGTGTTTTTGTGACTGAGGGTACTGTCAGTACATTAGGTACAGATTGGACTGCAAAAATTGGTGATTTCAATGGTGATGGTAAAACTGATATCTTCTGGCACAATGCTACTACTGGTGCAAATACTGCTTGGTTAATGGATGGTACAGCAGTCAGTTCCGAAGCTTTCTTACCTAGTAATACTCCTGGTTTGACAGCATCTTTAGGTGATTTCAACGGTGATGGTAAGACTGATATTTACTGGAGAGATCAACAAACATCCGCAGATAAAATCTGGACTATGAATGGAACTCTAGCTACTGAAACTCCTGTTGCTGATACGGAGAAGCTGACTCCAGAATGGTATACAGGTTGATTTGGTAATTGGTAACAATTATATCAAGCGATTACTTTCCATGATTTTACGGAAAGCGATCGCTTTTTTATTGCCAGTTATATCCCTCTTCTGTCACTTTCCGAGTATAATAAATAATAGAGTCTTACCATTAGTGTGGACCTCCACCATGGAGCATCAAAATGTTTAAAGGACGCAATTCAAGATCCATTGTCTTAATGTACTTAAAGCCCTTAATAATTAATCTTTCTAACATGATCAATAATTAGTATTCATACAGAATAATTATATATATAAATAATGCAAGTTCTTCTACAAGATTCTAAACCAATTGATTATAAAAAACCCTTATAAAGTCAGGTTAAAAAAATCATGCCATGATTTTTAACCAAATACTTACGCAATCAAGCTGATAACAAGTTTTAACCTGGTTTTCTAGAAAAAGTATACCAAAAAACCGGAATCCTCTTTCCGGTAATGTATATAAAAATGTGATTTCTAATCCTCAATCACCCAAGGACAGAGATTCTTGATTAATTGGGATAACATCTGTTAAAGATGATGCAGCGGAGGTGATCTTTCACGATTTAATTCCGGTTACAGAAATTGCGGAAATTCTCTTGTCAAATATTCCCCAATTACCTTTACAATTTAAATTCCTAGCAGTTACCGAAAATATAAAAGTCATTATGTTGTCTAAAAGAATCTTACCTTGTCTAGATGTCAAGGCGGGCAGAGTTGTCAAGGGAATTAACTTTGTTAATCTTAAGGATGCTGGTGATCCTGTAGAACTGGCCAAGGTTTATAATGAAGCCGGTGCAGATGAGTTAGTGTTTCTAGATATTACTGCTACTCATGAAGATAGGGCCACGATTATTGATGTCGTTTACCGGACTGCTGAACAGGTATTCATTCCCCTCACTGTCGGTGGTGGGATTCAAACCTTAGAAAATGTTAAAGATTTATTACGAGCTGGGGCTGATAAGGTTAGTATTAATTCTGCGGCCGTCAAAAATCCAGATTTAATCACCCAAGCAAGCGATCGCTTTGGTAATCAGTGTATTGTTGTAGCTATTGATGCTAGACGTAGACTTGATCCTGAAAATCCCGGTTGGGATGTATATGTTCGCGGTGGTAGGGAAAATACTGGGATTGATGCCCTCTGGTGGGCTGAACAAGTCACAAAACGCGGAGCTGGAGAATTATTAGTCACAAGTATGGACGCTGATGGAACTCAAGCTGGTTATGATTTGGACTTGACAAAAGCGATCGCTAATGCTGTGGAAATTCCCGTAATTGCTTCTGGTGGTGCGGGAAATTGTGAACACATTCACACTGCTTTAACTCAAGGTAAAGCCGAAGCCGCACTTTTAGCCTCTTTGTTACATTTTGGGCAACTCAGTGTAGCACAAATTAAAAATTATTTGCAAGAACGCAATGTTCCTGTCCGTCTCTCTCATTGATATCAAATACAGCGACCAACTACATCTATGGAATGTAGAACACAGTTTTCCAAAACAGTGTTACGATAAGGGTACTTCTATGAAGAAATATTAAGAAATATGTTGATTCCTATTTTAATCTTTGATGTGGCACTTGTAGCATGGTCGCTACACCTGATGGAAAAGGCCTATGAGCATAAAGAATTTTCTCTCGTGTTGGCTGGTATACTGGTAGCCGTAGCTGCCGCTGCCATGCTGGTAGTTTACTTTCTAATGGGAAACTGTATGACTTATTTGTTACAAGTTGCCTAGAGAATATTCAAGTAAGAGGTAAGAGTAAAGAAGTTTTCAGTAATTTTAAGTTTCTTTACACAGTTTTATTTTATTGTGTTGACCTACTTATGTTAAGGATTTAGCAACTGTGCGAGATGATTTACAGGGTTTGGATATTAGTCATGATCAACTTAAAAATGCGACTAACTTACCTGTTAATAATAAATTAATAATTATTACTAATATTATTCAGCAGTTTATTAGAAAATCGCTAAAAAAAGCTCAACAAACAGAAAAACCGACTGTAATTTTTGCGGGATTGACTATTTTCGTTTGTACCTACCTATTTTTAGTAAAAATACCATTTTGGATATCAATCATATTTGTTTTATGGGTATGTGGAACAACACAAACTCTATTATATTTACTATGGAAAGGAAAAAATAAGTTTCTCAACAGGAATATGACAAATTCTTTGCGGATTCTACTAAATGATGTAGAAAGATATAATTCCGTTATTAAAGCTATAGATATTAATGACCAAATCGAAGATGTTGGTAACTTAGGAGTAGGTATACAAGAAAGAGAAAAAGTATTAGAAGCACTCGAATTAACTAGAAATGATTTAATACGGGCTTTAAAAACAGAGAGAATTTTGCGAGAGAATAAACATTTTATTATCACCAATTCTAATTTATTTACCAATAATTTAGCCACTTTGGCATCAATGCAAGTGAGTGAAGAAGCTACCGAACATGGTAGAATATTAAATGAAGCGTTACAAATTTCCTTAGACGTGCAGGAAGAAATGAAAAGATTGCAAAGCAAAAATGAGCATTAATACATAATATGTGTTTAGATATAAAATATAGCTAGAGAAAATACTTTCACTTTTCTCTCTTCTTCTAACTCCTCCCTGAACGTAAATTCTGCTAAATCCTATTTTACAAATTTTGAAAATGAACTGGCAAGAAATTAGAGGCACCTGGGTACTTGTTCCGTCTAATCCTATCGGGATTATTCATTTTTTAGGTGGTGCATTCGTAGCTACATTACCACATTTAACCTATCGTTGGTTACTCGAACATCTAGCAGATAAAGGATATCTAATTATTGCTACACCTTTTGTGAATACATTAGATCATATAGCGATCGCTAAATCTGTACTTCTCAAATTTGAATATACTCTAGAAAGGTTACAAGACTCTGGAGAAATCCGCAAACTTTACCTGCCAATTTATGGAATAGGACATAGTATGGGTTGTAAACTCCATTTACTCATTGGTAGTATGTTTTCAGTTCAACGTGCCGGCAATATTTTAATATCTTTTAATAACTTTGCTGCTAATGAAGCTATACCTTTAGTAGAACAATTAAATTCTCAATTAGATATTGAATTTACACCTACACCTACACAAACTCACCAAATAATTCAAGAAAGCTATCAGATTCGGCGAAATTTATTAATAAAATTCAATAAAGATACCTTGGATCAATCAGCAACCTTAACCACAATTTTACAACAACTTTTTTCTGATATGGTGACAACACAAACTTTATCAGGAACTCATACCACACCCTTAGGACAAGATATTAAATGGCAACCAGGAAGTTCTTTCAGTCCTTTTGATGCTTTAGGACAATGGTTAAAACAAGAAGTCTATCGAGATTTAAACCAATTAAAACAAGTTATATTGTTTTGGCTAAATCCCCTTTCCTATTGATCCCATGTTTGAAATCTTAATCATTGATGATGACCAATCTATCCAAATATTCCTCAAAAGAATATTAGAAAAACAAGGTTATAAAGTTATTACTGCAAGTACGGGAGAGGAAGGAATTTTCAGAACCATGGATTCACCTCCAGCCCTAATTATATGTGATTGGATTATGCCCGGATTAAGTGGTATAGAAGTATGCGATATCATTAAAAAAGATCCCAAATTATCCACCACATTTTTTATCCTATTAACATCTTTAGATTCAGTTGCTAATCGAGTTAAAGGATTAGATGCTGGTGCGGATGATTTTATCACTAAACCCATTGAACAAAATGAACTACAAGCCAGGGTAAGAGCCGGTTTACGTCTACATCAATTAAGTCAGGATTTACATACCCAAAAGCTACTTTTAGAAACAGAATTAGCCGAAGCTACAGAATATGTAAAATCCCTTTTACCCCTACCCATAAATCAACCCTTGAGTATCAAGTTTACGTTTTTACCATCACGGCAATTAGGTGGCGATTGTTTTGATTATAATTGGCTTGATACTGATTCTTTAGCTATTTACCTACTAGACGCTGCTGGACATGGACTCAAAGCCACCCTACCGGCCATTTCTGTCTTAAATCTCTTACGTTCCCGCGCTCTCAAAGATTTAAATTACTATCAGCCCAGTGAGGTATTAGCAGCTTTAAACACTACCTTTCAAATGAATTATCAAAATGATAAATATTTTACGATTTGGTATGGAGTTTATAATCGAGTTAGTCGTCAATTAACATATTCTAGTGCTGGACATCCACCTGCAATTATTCTTTCTGGAAATTCTCCTATTAATACAGAGGTAAAAAGATTAAAAACTCCAGGAGTACCTGTGGGGATGTTTCCTGAAGCTAAATATGTTAATGCTTGTTGTCATATTGAAAAATCTAGTACCCTTTATATTTTTAGTGACGGTGCTTACGAAATTACTCAATCAAATGGTACTCTTTGGAGTTTAGAAAGTTTTATTCAGATTTTAATTAGCTTACAGTATTCTGTTGATAACCAACTTGATTATATACTGGATTATCTAATTAATTTAAACTCCAAAGATACATTTGAGGATGATTTATCTATTCTCCAAGTGAAATTTGATTAATTAACTGGCAGAAACTAAAAGATTATTAAATGCGTCTTTATTAGGAACAATCGTAAATATACTATCTATGCCAGTTAATTCAAATAATATCCTAACTTGCTCATTAATTGAACATATAACCATCTTGATACCAGATTCTTGTAAGGTTTTAAATGTTAAAACCAACGCACCTAGTCCAGAACTATCCATAAAGATGACACTTTGGCAATCAATTAATACAATTTTGATGCCACTGGTAATCACTTCTTTAATAGTTTCCTGAAAACCGTGAGAGGTAGTAGCATTAAAGTTTTGACTAAGTGCAATCACTTTCACTTGCGGATTGATCATATTCTCATCTTAATTTATTTAAGAATTTTTGATTTTATTAGTATATAGTAACATGAGATTATAAACAGGCATTTTGTACACAAAAATATTCACAAAGCTTTAATTAAAAATTCACGAAAGTTCCTGAAAAACAAAATAGGAAATTTACAGATTTTTTTTAGAAATTTATTAGCAAACAATCATTAGATTCAAAAGAATATAAACTTTATATAGGACTTACTCTGGCTCGGTATAGAAGTTGCTCATAATGCATATAACCAGGATAACGCACCTTCACAATTTCTCCTGGTTGTGCTGTTCCCTCTAGTAATTGATGAAATTGGGGATTATAGGGAATTTGATCACCTACGGAAGCGATCGCTTTCACATCCCAAGCTTGCAATAATGTCTCCAGGGGTTTATCCACCAAAGGTAATATTTTTACTGCTGCTAATTGATGATCTTCTCTAGCTCTAGATGCTGCTGTTGGCCATTGTAGTAACAAAGATTCCAATATTTGTAAACTCGACCGCTGAAACTCCTGTTTTAATACTTCTCGTTGTTGTCCCATTGACAACTTGATTCGCTCATATTCAACTTGTAAATCTGTAATTTGCTTTAATAAGTCTATATTTTTATAATCAGACTGAGTTTTGTTTAAAGAATATAAACCACCAATACCGAAAGTTTCTACCAACTCAGTCCAGGACACCTGTAAAACCTGGGAAAGTTTTACCAATACCTCCACCCGCATCTGGGCGATTTTTCCCCTCCGCAACTGCAAAATTTGCCACGGTGAAACCCCAGCAGCAAGGCTTAAAGCTTTAAAACTAGCAAAACCGGCTTTTTGCATGGAATTTCGCAAATTATCGGTAAAATCAATTTCCGGCATGAAATATGGGCTATAAAGCAAGAATTGGATAAATCATACTCATAATGACTTTGATTTGCAAGTATGCCGAAAAAAAGACGTAATGGTATTATAGAAGCGCGTAAGCAAAAATAAAGTAAAAATATATGATATTCCCCATTGGTAATTATCTAGATTTAGGTTAGTTATTGGTGGTTCTTTCTGCCCCCCTGCATTTTCTTCTCATTAGTAATTTGGGTTAATTAATTTAAAACTTCTCCGACAGCATAAGGGCAAACAGAATTAGTTTTCATGAAAATATTTATTTGGCGTTTTTCCTACAGATTAGTAACAACCCTGTGTCTATTGGGATTGACAGCTGCATCAGAACCCATGGGCAAAAATCAGGATGTAGTATTGCAAATTGGCATTGTCCAACGATTTGGGGCTAAACCCACGGATAAATTAGAATTAGCACCAACAAAAGGCGATCGCCTCACATTAAAATTTGCAGTGGGTATTCAGAAACAAACCTTAGTCACAGATAAACCCATCCAGTTAGCAACAGTTATGCAACCCTTAACCTCACCAGTGGTTCAGGAGGTATTAGTGCTGGGAGATTTTCGGACCTTTGAAACAGCGGAAGATCAGGCCAAGCGCTGGAGTTCTCAAGGTATAGAAGCAGAAATAGCCCAACCAGAACGGTGGCAAGTATGGGCAAAAAGGGACGTTTACAACAGCCCCTTAATTCGTCGCTTACTATTACAAAGTATAAAAACATCCGGCGATAAAAATGCTTACTTGTCAACCAACATTCAGCAGAAAGTCCCAAAAATTACCTGGGTAGTTAACGGTAAAAATTATAGTCCAAATTATCTAGAAGTAACAGCGGGTAAGGACTTAGTTAAAGTCAATACAAATGAGCAGCCAGAGCAAAAACGTGTTTACGCAGGAAAAATCACCTTGCAGCCTAACGCCCACGGGCATTATACCTTAGTAAATACAGTACCACTAGAAACCTATGTGCGGGGAGTTTTACCCCATGAAATTGGTACAGACGCGCCCATGGCAGCCCTAGAAGCACAAGCCATTATTGCTCGCACCTATGCCTTACGCAATGTCCGCAGATTTACTGTAGATAATTATCAATTATGTGCTGATACACACTGTCAAGTTTATCAAGGACTCAGCGGAACTGCCAAAAATACAGATCAGGCCATCGCCTTAACTAGATCTCAGGTACTCACTTATAATAATGAAATAGTTGATGCTTTGTATTCTTCTACTACGGGTGGTGTCACCGCTAACTTTAGTGATATCTGGAATGGTGAAGACCGTCCCTATTTAAAACCAGTAATAGATGCAGTTAATCAAAATATCTGGAACTTATCGACTCAAAGTCTAGCAGATGATCAGAACTTCCAGCAATTTATAAATCTCAAAGCCGGATTTAATGAGAGTAAATGGGATATATTCCGTTGGCACAGAGAAACGGATATTGATAAAATTACCAAAGACTTGCAAAAATTCTTACAGTCTAAAAAAAGCCCCTATAGCAATTTCCAAAAACTCCAGGCCATGTCTGTGGTTCAGCGTAGTTCCAGCGGACGGATATTAAAGCTGGCCATTAAAACAGATATTGGTATTTTCACCTTAGAAAAAGATGAAGTTCGTAGTGCCTTTGCAGCACCTATTAGCACGCTTTTTTATATTCAACCTTTAAATAAAGGTCAAAAAAATCTTTGGGGATATGCTTTTATTGGAGGTGGCCTAGGACACGGAGTAGGTTTAAGTCAAACAGGAGCGCAAAATTTAGCCAAATTGGGTTGGTCTAGTGCCAAGATTTTAGAGTTTTATTATCCTGGCACTAAAATTAGAGAGCATCGGTAATTGGGAATTGGTAAAACTCCTAGCCAATCCCCAACCCTTTTTGTACTGAAGTCTTGCAACTAAAGCTTAGTAAAGATCTTCTTCTTTGTGAGTTTCGATGGTGACATCAGAAGTAGGATAAGCCACACAAGTCAATACATATCCACCTTCGATTTGATCATCATCTAAGAAAGACTGATCGGATTGGTCAATAGTACCAGTAACAAGTTTACCAGCGCAAGTTGAGCAAGCACCAGCCCGACAGGAGTAGGGTAAGTCAAGTCCAGCGTCTTCTGCTGCATCTAGAATATAGGTGTCGTCGGGACAGTCAATAGTAGTCGAGGTGCCTTCTGCGTCTGTTAGAGTAACTTTGTAAGTAGCCATTTAATTATCCTCTGTTGTGAAATCGGCAGTATAAGTAATCTTTAAGTAAATTTCACAGCTATTCTGAGATGATTAGCCGCAGCTTGAAATTTGCTTCAATTCTGATACTAAGGGAAAAGTTAAAACTTATAACAGAAAATTAATCCCGATTAGTAATGAAATTTAGTTACTAATCACCCATAAGTTTTTGTTATATGACATACTCACTGGGATAGATGTCAAAGAGCATTCTGGTGACATTTTTTATGCCGGTTTGATAATTACCATGGATTCCGGCTCTTCCTTCTCGCTCTTCGTCCATTAGGGGTTCAATTCTTCCCTGCTCTTTAGAAAATAAAGACGCAGATCACATTATTCGTGCCTCTGCGTCTGTTGCAAGTAAAAAAGCCTTAAACCATCTCAGCAGTTTGCTGCGCCTGTGGCTGGAACATAAACAGAGAATAAACCACATCACGGCGAATATTCACCATCATATCCAAGAACAACTCATAACCTTCACTCTTGTACTCAATGAGCGGGTCTTTTTGCCCATAACCACGCAAGCCAACGGACTCACGCAAAGCATCCATTTGTTGCAAATGTTCTCTCCACAAAGTGTCTATGCGTTGGAGAATAAAAAACCGTTCTGCTTGACGCATTAAACCTAATTGAATTTGGTCAATTTGCGCTTCCTTCAAGTCATAGGCAATTCGGGCTTGTTCATGAAGAAAAGCTTTAATTTCCGTAACCACCATATCCTCCAACTGGCTAGGCTGCATATCAGCCAACAGGTAAACAAACTCCTTTACCTTATCCACCAACTTATCCAATTCCCATTCTTCCGAAGGTAAATCTGGATTGATGTAATAATCAACGATGTCGTCCATCGTTTTTTCTGCGTATTTAATCACCTGTTCCTTTAAATCTTGACCTTCTAAAACCCGGCGACGTTCCGCATAAATAGCCCGACGTTGATTATTCATCACCTCATCATACTCAAACACCTGTTTACGGATATCGTAGTAATAGGTTTCCACCTTTTTCTGCGCGCCCTCTAAGCTGCGGGTTAACATTCCCGACTCAATAGGCATATCTTCTTCCACTTGGAAAGCATTCATCAAGCCAGCAACGCGATCGCCCCCAAAGATTCGTAATAGGTTATCCTCTAAACTAAGGAAAAATCTGGTCGTCCCTGGGTCGCCTTGTCTTCCCGCCCGTCCGCGCAACTGATTATCAATCCGTCGTGACTCGTGACGTTCCGTACCAATAACGTGCAAACCGCCTCTACTTACCACTTGATCATGTTCGCGGCTGGTAAACTCTTCATACTCATGCTTAACCTGTTGGTAAGCCTCCCGCAACTTCTGAATTACCACATCATCTGTGGGGGCTTTTTCCGCTGCTACAGCCACTTTATCTTCTGCTTCCAACTCTGGTAAACTGCGCTCACCGTAAGCCTTAACAGCCACCTCTACAGCCGCTTTTAAAAGCTGTTCTGTTTCCTTTGTTAATTGAGTGGGAAAAATTTCTGGAGAAGCCCGCCAAGTTTTCACCTTTTTTCCAGGGACAAAACCTTGTCCACCACCGCTACCACCCGTAGGTAATCCCGAAACCCTTTGGATACTAAAACTATCATCATCATCTGGGCTAACAATCCGGGGCATAAAGTATTCCCGCAGCTTCAACCGGGCCATATACTCGGAGTTACCACCGAGAATAATATCCGTACCCCGCCCCGCCATATTAGTAGCAATAGTTACAGCCCCACTGCGTCCAGCTTGGGCGATAATTTCCGCTTCTCGTTCCACATTTTCTGGTCTAGCATTCAGTAACTCATGGGGAATTGCCATTTCTTTGAGGAGTCGGCTCAGAAGTTCAGATTTTTCGACGCTAGTTGTCCCCACTAACACAGGTCTACCATTTTCGTGCATTTCGGCACATTCTTTAGCGATCGCTCCCCACTTTCCTGGTTCAGTCTTAAACACCATATCCGACAAATCTTCCCGTCTTCTGGGCTGATTTGTGGGAATAATCGTCACTTCCCGTTTATAAATCTTCTCAAATTCTACCTCTTCCGTTTTTGCCGTTCCCGTCATTCCCCCCAACTTGGGATAGAGTAAAAACAGATTTTGATAGGTAATTGTCGCCAAAGTTTGGGTTTCTGGCTGAATTTCTACGTGTTCCTTCGCCTCAATAGCTTGGTGTAAACCATCACTCCAGCGTCGTCCCGGTAATACCCGACCTGTAAATTCATCCACAATCACAACTTCATCATTGCGGACAATATAATTCACATCCTTGAGGAACAACTCCTTGGCCTTAATCGCATTAAACATAAAATGCGCCCAAGGGTCTTCTGGATCAAACAAATCTGTCACACCCAACTGATTTTCTGATTCTGCAAAACCCTCATCAGTCAAAAGAACGTTACGATCCTTTTCATTCACTTCATAATGCTCATCTTTTTGGAGAGCAAAGGCAATTTCCGCCGCTTGTAAGTATTTTTCCGTCGGTCTTTCCACCTGACCAGAAATAATTAATGGAGTCCGGGCTTCATCAACTAAAATCGAGTCTACTTCGTCAATAACACAGAAATTAAACGGACGTTGCACCACCTCAGCCATAGAGGTAGCCATATTATCCCGTAGGTAATCAAAACCAATTTCGCTGTTGGTGACATAAGTAATATCACAGCCATAGTTTTTTTTACGTTCACTGGGGGTCATAGTGGACTGAATTAGCCCCACACTTAACCCCAAGAACCGGTGTACCTGACCCATCCATTCCGCGTCCCGACGGGCTAGATAATCATTAACAGTGATTACGTGGACACCCTGACCAGTCAAGGCATTGAGATAACCTGGTAAGGTCGCTACTAAGGTTTTTCCCTCACCAGTTTTCATTTCCGCAATTTGTCCATTGTGGAGAATTATACCGCCCTGTAATTGTACATCAAAGTGTCGCAATCCCAGAACACGCCGACCTGATTCCCTGACAACGGCAAAGGCTTCTGGTAAAATATCATCTAGAGTTTCGCCATTCGCTAACCGTTGTTTAAACTCGACGGTTTTAGCTTTTAACTGTTCATCAGACAGCGGTTTAATATCTTCCTCTAAAAGGTTAATTTCTGTAATGTCAGGTTGGTATTTTTTAAGTTTACGAGCGTTGGGATCGCCCAACAAAAGTTTTAGCATGGCAGTTTATAGGACTAAATCAAGGAAAATGGATATCTAAGACTTGGCTATATGATTATAGACATTTAATGTAACCCAGCCGTTTGGCTTATGGATGGGTGAAAAATGAGCATTTGCTCAAAAACCAAATTCAAAAAAATGATCACTTGTATACAATGAGTGGTTTTAATTATTATTTTAATATTGAACCTGTCTGATCGTACCATTTTGCCGTTAGAAATTATGTTTCCCGCAAAGGCACAAAGTTAAGAGTTTATAGGATTTGCACCGTGAGCACTGGTAGCTAATCCCAATATCCAGCCCATAGCCACACTTGAGCCAAAAATAGCCAACATAAGAATCAGTAGTTGGCGTTTTAATCGCCGATGGGATTTACTTTTTACAAAATTTGCCATAAAATTCTCAGTAGGACTGTTTATTTAGTTATTGAAAGTGAGCATGGCCTAAGTTTCTAGAATTCTTGAAGATTATGCTTGATTTAATTTTAATCCTGTTTCAAGTAGTTTTTCTGTCCGTATCACTAGGAATAATATTTTTCTTGATAGATAAGATACTTGAGGTTTCCAGGAAATTCAAAGTATCAAACTACCTACCTAAATGGGGAAAGATCACAAAAGCCAGGCAATCTAAACACGGACATAATCAGAGGTTCACACCAATTAGGGACAAATATAGCAATAATCGTCACCTCTCTAGGCAGTGGAATAAATTGCTAAAAAAGGTTAATTCTGATACTGCAACGGCTGAAAGACTTATTAATCATCTAAAACAAAAACATCCTGGACGGAGTGACCAATGGTACATCGAAAAAGCCATATTTGATTTGCAACGAGATCAAGGGCGTTATTAACCAATTACTAATACACGGTCATGATCAAATATAAGTAATTTACGTAATTACCCAACGAGTATATACAAATATTCATGGACTTTAATTGAGCCAAAAATAGCCAACATAAGCATCAGTAGTGTTCTAGCCGGTGGTAGGATTTGTTTTTTGCTAAATTTGCCATAGAGTTCTCAATTTGACTATTTATTTGCAGTAGGTAAGGGGAAAGTTCCTAAAATTTCATCAACTCCAGCACCTCTGCTTTCACCATTTCTTACCCAATCATTATTATCATCTATGAAAACTACTCCATCTTGAAAATAACATTGGAGTTCTATGAATTTTTTATCTTCTGATATTAAAAAGTTGAAAGCTCCCCAGTTTGTAGCACATTTAAATTGAGCTTTTTTGACTTGATTACTGTATTTTTCTTGTAGATATTTAGCATAGGGTGGATCGGTGGGTAAGGGTGCTAAAAATGTATCTTCGTTTCCTGGGGTTGGTAATGTCCCTAAAGAAAATCCCCCACGACTACCATCTTTAAATTTTTTAGCATCCCAACAAGTAAGAGAAACTTTTGTGTTTTTATCAAAAACTTCTAAACCGATAATTTTATTAGCTCGACATTGCTTTTTATATCCTTCGATATATTCTGGATAGAGTTTAGTTAATTGTTTAAACAATGTTTCACATTTTTGTTTCCTCCCACATTGTCCCTTAATAATTGGGCTTTTTATGGGTTTTGCTAATACAATTTTTGAGTTAAAAACTTCTAACCCAACTAAGAGACTAACTAATGTTGTCATCATGGGGAATAAAAGAATCAGGCTTTTTGATTTTATCATATTTGTAACCACTTGTGTTATTGATTTTTTGTTATGTTTCCTTGTTACCAATTACCAGATTTTGCGAACATAGAAGCTGTTTAAACGTGCATAATAATTTACCATTAAGTTTAGAATCTTTATAGTAATCATGCACAAAAACTCACAGACTTTCTAAATAGGTCAACAAATCTGACATTTCTTGCAAACTAGGCTGGAATTTGGGCATAGGGGGAGTTTCTCCGCTAGTTACTTGATGAATTAGTCCATAGCGGGATTTATATTTGGAGATTTGACGTAAACTCGGTCCAACTAGGCCATTTGCTTCTAACCCATGACAACCAGCACAGTTAATTTGGAAAATAGCTTTTCCTTGAACTAGGTTACCCTGAAGGGATAGAACACTTTTAACATAAGGATCAGAGCCTTTGATGATTTCAATCCCAAACAGGATTAATGGGAGAGCTATCAGTATCGCTACGACAAAGATAACGATCTGTTGAATCAGGGTTTCAGGTTTTGTCAGATGGTTATCCAAAAGAGTTGCTTCTACAGTCTTCGAGTTTTCATTTCCTACACATAGCTTAAAATTTATTGATTGTGTTTGCAAGTACATTAGATGATTTTTATATAGTATTTAGATTTAAAACTATTATAAGATGCGGGATCAATGTCAAATTTGGTAAAATCAAAAACAGGACACGAATCTTTCTATAATTGTAACAAGGAGATTTACAGTGGTTGAACCCCTATTATCCGGTATTGTGCTTGGCTTAGTTTTTGTAACTTTAAGCGGACTATTTTACGCAGCTTATAGACAATATAAGCGTCCTACTGAATTGGGCGGCTGATATTAATTAAGGAAGCAGGGAAGGAATCGAGTTTTCCTGATTTCCGATTCCCTGCTCTTGATAAAATGTTAAAGCTGTGTTACCATAAGCTTTATGACGGCAAATTTCCCAGTTAGGAATATTTGGTGGTGTCCAGTCTTGAAGACGATGTTCCACCGCTATTTCCCCCAGGGAATCTAAAAGCTGGTACTGAGCGATCGCTTTTAATACTGGTTCATATAATCCACTAGCATAAGGTGGATCAAAATATATTCTGTCAAATTTTTGACCTGATAATCTTTTTAATTGTTGAGTAATATTTCCCCGCAATAGCTGAAATTTCTGTTCTGATTTGGCTACCTGTTGCCAATTTTCTTGGATAATAACACAGGCAAGACTTGATTGTTCAATACCAATCACAACGCTGGCTTCTCTACATAAAGCCTCTGCACCCATAGAACCACTACCGGCACATAAATCTAACCAACGACAACCACGGATTGTTCCCTGCCAAATATTAAACAATGCTTCCCTGACCCGCGCACTGGTAGGTCTGGTATGTTCACCTGGCAAGGTTTTAAGCAGACGATTCCCGTAAATTCTCAAACTCATTACTTATTGATCATTAAAACTGAAAACTTGAAAAAATAAACACCTGAAAACATTGAAAATATTGCAAACTTTTGTTAAGCAAAGACTTTTTCCCGGACTTGAGCCACAAAATTAGATAGGATTTGCAAACCCACATTTGATGATTTTTCAGGATGGAATTGCACAGCCATGAGATTTTCATGAGCGATAGCGGCCGTAAAAGTTTGATCACCATGGGTAACAGTTGCTGCCTGGACGCGGGGATTTGTGGGTTCAACATAGTAAGAATGAACAAAATAAACCCAAGGATCGATAGGCAAATGTTCCCATAAAAGATTTTTTGGTTGGTTGAGTTGGAGTTGATTCCAACCCATATGGGGAATTGTCAGTCCGGGTTGAGAACGAAATCGACGAACTTTTCCGGGAACAATTCCTAGTCCTGGTAATGTTCCTTCGGTGCTGGATTCAAACAAGATTTGTAATCCTAAACAAATACCTAAGAACGGTTTACCGGAAGCGATTGCCTCTTTAATCGGTTTTTCCAAACCACGCGATCGCAAATGTTGCACCGCTGGATCAAATGCTCCCACTCCTGGTAAAACTATAGCATCTGCTTTCGCCAACTCTTGAGAACAATAAGTAACTTGAGGAGTTGCACCAGCTTTTTCTAATCCTTTGCAGACAGAGTGCAAATTTCCCATATCATAATCAACAACTGCAATCACTGGCATTTAGCTGCTCCTTATAAATTTCTGAGGGAGGGCATTTAATTATTCTAATTCTAATTATTATTCATAATTAAAAAAAATACTATTTCTTTTGACATTTGGTTAGGTGAACAAAAATCAAATTTATCCGCCGGCTTGTTCCTCGCACTAGGGAAAATGGTTTTACCCACCCATGATTTGATTTTTTTGTCTCGTTTACCTGTAGATGTGTAATTGGCAAGTGATGCCGTCATTGCCAAAATTAATGAACTCTGACCTGACTATATTATTTATTGTGCTATGGCGGCAATTCGTTCACAATTAAGCGTAGAAGTCATTGCCAGTAGTACAAACATCTTGCCTCAAGAGTCTATAAATTCTCCTGAACAGATTTTACAAACCACCGTTGATCTTGAAAAATTATTAGTGGCAACGGCAGCGGTGAAGATTAGCTACGATTGTGGTAAGTTTGTTTGTGAGGGAGTTTATTATTCAGTTTTGGAATATTTACACCGATCTCAACTGCCAATTAAGTGTATTTTTGTTCATGTACCAATTTTAAATCAAGAAAACTTGATAGACATAATTGCTGATTTTGTTTTGATCATTAACAATTCGGCATTTCTCTAGAAATATTAACTTCTGTTTAAACAAATCTATTCATTATTATGTTGCCATTATTGTTTGCTTTTACCCTTGCTCAATCTGTTCCAGCTAAACCACCACAAGAGATATTGCAAATACAATCAGTACGTGCTTTGCCGGGAAGACTGGATGTAGTGCCAGTATTTAACAGTAACAGTCCAGAACTAGTATTAAAAGAGGGAATTTTACTTTCTACATTTCCAGCAGCGGGAAAAAAAGTCACATCAGCCCATTTAAATTTTCGTCTGCGCGGACAATTCGATATTTTTGCCCATCATATTGCTAAAGCTGACCCACCAGAAAATTTACGTTCTCTTTACTTGGGCATAATCTTACATAATCCTGGTACTCAACCGTTAACAATTAATATATTGCAGGGTGCGAGTTATTTAAGTCAACCAGATGCACCATTTAAGGAATTAGCATCTTTAATTCCCAATGACTTAGGAACAGTTTTTGCAGGTCCTGGTAGTCGCGTCATGTCTGATATTTTGAGAGGACAAAGACAAGATATTTTCCCCCCACAAATTATTATTCCCCCAGGGGAAAGCCAGATGTTATTAAATTTACCAATTCCCGTACAAGGACTCAGACCGCCTATCAATGGTCGGTCTACATATCTGCGACTGCGGAGTAATGGTAATGTTTATGCTGCCAGTTTGGCGATGTTTGCCCGGATAAATACTGATGGTAGCGAACGTGCACCCAATCTAGCTGAATGGCAAAATTTATTAGATAATGGTGAATTATCTACTCCTAGAGATAAGGTTCCCACCCCGATTACAGGAAATAATAAACCTGCAATTTATGGACGTGTAGCGGGAGTATCTAGGGGTTCTCGATGGTTAGCAAATATAGTAGATAAACCTCAAGGCAGGTATTTAACTATTCCTCAACCCGGTGCAGCGTTCTCCTACGGTTTAAGTACCTTACATGGGGGCACTTGGGGAACAAATCAGGTTCAAACCGCACCCATGTTAGTCCGCTATCCTGATACTGCCTATTACGCTCATGGTAATTATGGTATTCAATATACTCTTGATCTACCTCTATACAATAATACTAAAAGTGAACAAACTGTAAGTATTGCTATCCAAACTCCTATTAAAGAAAATCAGTTAAGCAAACCTGGATTGCGCTTTCTCAACTCTCCGCCGCGTCAGATCTTTTTTAGAGGAACGGTGCGCTTACGTTATCAGAAACAGGGAGAATGGCAAAATAAATTTTTCCATTTAGTTCAAAAACGTGGTGAAGTAGGAGAATCTTTGGTATCATTGGATATAAAACCAGATAAAGTTTCTTTAGTCCAAGTAGATTTTCTTTATCCACCAGATGCTTCACCACCACAGGTTTTAACGGTATCAACTCAGGCTAAGTAGTTCAACATAACCGAGTCAGACCCCCAACTTCTTCAAAAAATCCGGGTTTGGGGATCTTTTTGATATCTTGATTATTCACATTAAAAAAGTTAAAAAATAAGTAAAAAAAGCTATCAGGGTATAAATTAACATAGAAAATTTACAAAAAAAAGGGAACAGACAAGAAACACTCTTATACACCAGTTTTAAGCTCAGTGAAAAAAAGTTGAATCATGAAACTCTTGTGTGCGGGTACAAACAGCCAAAATCCTGAACCTTCTGGCATTGAAATTGATTCTCTTGGGTTTCTAGACATTTTTAAGACTATTCTTGCTCCAAACAGGGCAAGTAGCAAATAAGCTGTCGGGCTGCTATTGTATCATGACCAGGAATTAAATCCGCGTAATCTGAAACCCCTGTAGAGAAGTTATATGTAACGTCTCTACCATTTTTTTGGAGATATTTAAGAGGGTGTTGGAAAAGTTATGATTGATGTATCAAATATTTTCGACCCCTCCCTAAACCTCCCTTATGCTTTGGGGAGGGAACTGGATTTTCTTGTTTCTCCCCTCAGAAAGACTAAGAGGGGTAAAAATGTGATAAAAATTACGGGATACCACTTTTAAAACATTCTTTACCCATTACCGATTATAAACTGCTCAAGATTTCATCATCTACAGAAAAATCGACTTCTAATTTATCTTGTCCACTGATTAAATAGTCATTGTCCCAAGAATCTTTTAAACCAGAAATTAAATCATATTGAGGTTGCCAATTTAATTCTATTTGTGCTTTATTTATTGATGCAAAGAAATGCTGCACTCGCATAGGGAAAGATTTGCGTTTACCAAAATCAAACTTTTTAGGGTCATAATGGACTATTTTGAGATCATCGGCAGATTGACCAGCGGCCACAGCACAAGCACGAGCTAAACCGTCAAAAGTGACATAGCGATCGCCTGAGATATTATAAATTTGTCCAATTGCTTTTTCATTGCCAATTACTTGTATCATTGCTTGGGCTAAATCTAATACATGACCTAGCTGAGTCAAGTGCATACCATTACCAGGGATAGGAATGGGACGATGACGGATAATTCTTTCAAAAAACCAACTTTCCAAAGGGTTATAATTTTGGGGACCATAGATATAAGTAGGACGAATAGAAGTAAAGGGAATACCTAATTGTTTGAGGTAAGATTCCGTTTCATGTTTACCCTTATGACGACTTTTAGGATCTACTGTATCCCCTTCCAAATGAGGCATTTGGTCAGATTTCAGATACACCCCAGCGGAACTCATATAAACAAAGTGTTTTATCCGGCCTTGAAAAATTTCTGCCAGGGGTTGCGTATCCGCAAGCTCTCTGCCATTATTATCAAAAACAACATCAAAGTTTTCCTGTGCTAATTTTTCTTGAAGTTGATTTGAGTCAGTGCGGTCGCCTATAATTTGTCCTACTCCCGAAGGTGTGGGATGATTACCACGATTAAACAAAACTACCTCATGTCCAGCTTTTATCAGTAGTTGAGTTAAGTACACACCAATAAAGCGAGTTCCACCAATAACCAAAATCCGCATAACGTTCTAATTCCTCAATAACCGGAGTGGCAAATCAGCCTTATTTCTGAGGTTATCAGGTTGTAGTATCACTGGAGGAACATCTTTTGGTAGGATTGTATCTTGTATTAAATCTAGGAATGTTACTATTTCTCGATCAAAGAAACTGAGGAGAATTGAAAACCACCTCATTGAATTAGCTTAATTACCTTCCACCCATTCAACTTAACTGTGTCCTTAGAATATGCCTTAGTTCATGAGTGGTTAACCCCTCAAGCCACAGGTGGTTCAGAACTCGTAGTCCAGGAAATATTAAATCACATTAATGCTGATTTGTATGCCCTGATAGATTTTGAATCCAGTAATCCCGAAAGTTACTTGTACAAACGTCAAATTGGCACAACGTTTTTACAAAAACTTCCCCAAGCGCGTCAAGGAGTACAAAAATATTTACCCTTATTACCCTTGGCCATTGAGCAATTGGATTTGCGAGCCTATGAAGTAATTTTATCTTCATCTCATGCAGTAGCCAAAGGGGTCTTAACCACGCCGAATCAATTGCATATCTGTTATTGCCATAGTCCGATGCGATATGCTTGGGATTTAACCTTTGACTATCTCAGGCAAAGTAAACTAGGTCGAGGAGGAATTGGCTGGATTACACGCTATATCCTGCATAATTTGCGCCAATGGGACGTAATTAGTGCTAATAGAGTAGATTACTTCATTGCCAACTCCCAACATACAGCTAGACGAATTTGGCGGTGCTATCGTCGAGAAGCAACTGTTATCTATCCACCAGTTAATCTGGATGAATGTCCGTTTTCTTCCGAAAAAGAGGATTTTTACCTGATAGTTTCCCGATTGGTCAGTTATAAACAAGTTAGTTTAATTACTGAGGCTTTTAATCACCTAAAAAAACCATTGATCATTATTGGTACAGGACCAGAAATGAACAAATTGCGGGAAATAGCTCAACCACATATTAGCATCTTAGGATGGCAACCTGATCATATCGTCAAAAATTATATGTCCCGTGCCAAAGCCTTTGTTTATGCAGCTTGTGAAGACTTTGGTATTGCCCTAGTTGAAGCCCAAGCCTGTGGAACTCCCGTAATTGCCTACGGTTCTGGTGGTGCATTGGAAACAGTTAGAGATATTCAGACACATCCTGACACAGGAACTGGTATATTATTTAAAATGCAAACAGTAGGAGCTTTAATAGATGCCGTAGAAAAATTTGCCGATAATCAACATTTATACAATTATCAATATATACAAACACACGCTAATCAATTTTCTCGTCAGGTTTTTGCAGAACGGTATCTAAGTTTTGTCAATGAATGTCGTGAAAAAAGAGTTTACCACCAGTAAACATCAGCCTTTTTGTATTTATTTTCTAGAAAGGGGGCAAATTTTTCCTCAAAATTACTGCCTTTTAGCTTTAAGATTGGGACTATGTGTGGTGTGGATTATAAAGGAGTATGATGACTGCCCAGAGTTCACTCCTCTCCGGCAAGCGAAACCCGCGAAAGGATAACAGTACATCTATGGCTGTTTTATCAAAACGTGGTCAAAAAGTTAAACAGCCAAAGGTAAAATCCAAAAGTTTATCTTTTCAGGGTTTATACGGAGAGTTTTTTAAACGACTGTTTGATATAGTTTTTTCATTGTCGGTCTTGATTTTGTTTTCTCCCATTTACATAATATTGGCCTTATTGATAGTTATCAGCTCCAAAGGTCCTGTTTTTTATGTTCAAGAACGGGTAGGCAGAAACTACCGGAGCTTTAATTGCATTAAGTTCCGCACTATGGTCAACAATGCTGACACAATTCTCGCGGAAATGATGGCCGCGTCACCTAATCTGCGAGAGGAATTTGAAACCAATTTCAAGCTGAAAACAGACCCTAGAATCACTAAAGTTGGTCACTTTTTGCGAATTACTAGTTTGGATGAGTTTCCCCAATTTTGGAATGTTCTTAAGGGAGACATGAGTGTAGTTGGTCCACGACCTTTAGTAGCGGAAGAATTAATCAAATATGGTGATTATATCAATCATGTTTTGACTATTCGTCCCGGAATTACTGGTTTGTGGCAAGTATCTGGACGTAATGATATTCCTTATCCCCGGCGGGTGCAAATAGACCTAAACTATGTCAATTTTAGGAATTTTTGGCTCGATTTGTGGATTATTCTCAAAACAGTTAATGTGGTCATTCTGCCCAAAAACAAAGGAGCTTACTAACTAAGTACGCAAATTCCCTATTGTGGGGCAATCTAATGCCCCAAAAACCTAATTTAATCACAAAAGTATGAATATTTTTATACTTTACTTATACACAAGGCTAAATAAATTTTGAACACCAATAATAATTATTATATGCAAGATCAAGAATGTTAACGGAACTAAATCCATAATTATTTGTTAGAGTGTTTTTGATTGAAAATACTCTTTGGTCGTTAACTGTTGATGGCAATTAATACTTGTAGCTTGACTATTAGATAATAGTTGCACTCAACTACTAGTTAAGATCATAATGTTTGTAATTTTTAACTAAAAACAACAAGATATCACCAAGCATGACACAATCAAAACGGGCTTTAATTACTGGTATTACTGGTCAAGATGGTTCTTATTTAACTGAGCTTTTACTGGAACAAGGTTATGAAGTGCACGGGATTATTCGCCGCACTTCTACTTTTAACACAGACCGGATTGACCATATGTATGAAGATCCCCATAATGAAAGTACACGCCTCTTTCTACACTATGGTGATTTGACGGATGGAACAACACTACGACGGATTTTAGAAGAAGTCAAACCTACGGAAATTTATAATTTGGGGGCTCAATCCCACGTCCGGGTAAGCTTTGATTCACCTGAATATACAGCAGATGTTGTAGGTATGGGTACGTTGCGTTTATTAGAAGCAATCCGTGATTATCAACAACGTACTAGTATTCAAGTCCGCTTCTACCAAGCTGGTTCTTCTGAAATGTATGGTTTGGTACAAGCAGTCCCACAAAATGAAACTACACCATTTTATCCCCGTAGTCCTTACGCTTGTGCTAAGGTATACGCCCATTGGCAAACCATAAATTACCGCGAATCTTACGATTTGTTTGCTTGTAATGGTATTCTTTTTAATCATGAATCGCCTAGAAGGGGTGAAACCTTTGTTACCCGTAAAATAACTAGAGCCGTAGCCCGCATTGTCGCTGGTAAACAAAAAAATATCTTTATGGGTAATTTGGACTCTAAGAGAGATTGGGGTTATGCGAAAGATTACGTAAAAGCCATGTGGTTAATGTTGCAGCAACAACAACCAGATGATTATGTGGTGGCTACGGGAGAAACCCATTCAGTCAAAGAGTTTTTGGAGTTAGCATTTAGTTATGTTAATCTCGATTGGCAGAATTACGTAGAGTTTGATCAGCGTTATTTGCGTCCTGCGGAGGTAGACTTGTTAATTGGTGATCCGACTAAAGCCCAGCAAAAATTAGGCTGGAAACCATCGGTAACATTTAAAGAACTGGTCGCGCTCATGGTCGAAGCTGATTTACAAGCTGTGGGTTGTACTTCCCCCAATGGTAGTGGTTCAAAACAACCTCAAGATATTGCTATTACCCGTCAAGAATTGGGATCTCTGCACTTTTAATTCAGCTCAAGGATAACATATGACTGCCTTAAAATTAGAAAATAAACGGATTCTTGTGACCGGTGGGGCGGGTTTTCTCGGTCGTCAGGTGATAGATCAACTTTGTCAAAATGGCGCTGAATGTGATAAAATTACAGTGACGCGATCGCACGATTGTGATCTGCGGGTTTGGGAAAATTGCCAACGGGCAGTAGACCAACAGGATATTATCATTCATCTAGCTGCCCATGTGGGGGGTATTGGTCTAAATCGAGAAAAACCCGGTGAGTTATTTTATGATAACTTGATCATGGGGACGCAGTTAATCCATGCGGCTTATCAACAAGGTACGGAAAAATTTGTCTGTGTAGGAACTATTTGCGCTTATCCTAAGTTTACTCCTGTACCATTTAAAGAAGATGATATCTGGAATGGTTATCCAGAGGAAACTAACGCTCCTTATGGAATTGCCAAAAAAGCCCTGTTGGTACAATTACAATCTTACCGTCAGCAGTACGGCTTTAATGGTGTTTACCTTTTACCAGTGAATTTGTATGGACCTGAAGATAACTTTAACCCTAGTAGTTCTCATGTGATTCCGGCTTTAATTCGCAAGGTACAAGAAGCCCAAACTAGGGGAGAAAAACAACTTCCTGTTTGGGGTGACGGTTCTCCTACTCGTGAATTTTTGTATTCTACGGATGCTGCACGAGGTATAGTGATGGGAACTCAGTTTTATAATGATGCTGAACCTGTTAATTTAGGAACTGGTTACGAGATATCCATTAAAGACCTAATTACATTAATTTGCGAATTAATGGGGTATGACGGGGAAATTGTTTGGGAAACCGACAAACCCAATGGTCAACCCCGACGTTGTTTAGATACGGAAAGGGCAAAACAGGCTTTTGGTTTTACCGCTGAGGTAGAGTTTAGAACAGGTTTAAATAATACCATTGATTGGTGGCGGAAAAACGCTGCATAAAGGTTATTCTCTCGTTCTCTCGTTCCCAGTCTCGGACTGGGAATGCCTTCTCTCGTTCCCAGTCTCGGACTGGGAATGCCTTCTCTCGTTCCCAGTCTCGGACTGGGAATGCCTTCTAGAGTCTCCGACTCTAGTATACAATAGAAGGCAGAGCCTTCTTAATTCATTCCCATACAGAGTATGGGAACGAGAGATAACGATATATACAGAGGGTGGGAAAGAGAGATTTATCTAACCACAGAGGCACGGAGGACACGGAGGAAAGAGGTTAAAGAGGAATTTTAGGAGGCTTTGGAAATAATTAATTCACAATTCAGTAAAAAGGAATTGCGCCGGATTTTACTCCAAAAACGCCAGTCTATGCCATTATTAGAATGGCGGGAAAAAAGCGATCGCCTGACCACTAATATCCAAAACTCAGTTATATTTAATCAAGCAAATACTATTCTGTCTTTTTTCAGTTTTCGTCAAGAACCTGATATTAGCTCGCTATATACCAATACTAATAAACGTTGGGGGTTTCCCCGTTGTGTTGATAAGTCTCTAGTTTGGCATTTTTGGCAACCTAATGACACGATTAATATTGGTGCTTATGGCATCAAAGAACCTCATTATGAAGCACCAATAATTGAGATTGCAGAAGTAGATTTAATTCTCGTTCCCTGTGTGGGTTGTGATGTCCAAGGATACCGCTTGGGTTATGGTGGAGGGTATTATGACCGTTTGTTAAATTCTCCAGGTTGGGATAGGAAACTAACTATGGGGGTGGTTTTTGATTTTGCTTATGTCTCTCAATTACCTGTTGATAGTTGGGATAAACCTTTAGAAAGGGTGATTACAGAAAATGGAGATTAAAGATGAATGAACCACTCCAGGCACGGAGGTCACAGAGAAATGAGGGTTTGAGAGAAAGAGCAAAATCTACTTAAATAACTGCATAAGAATACAATTTTATCAGGTGGGTATTCCCCACCTAATTATTCACTAAATCAGCAAAATATCAATTATTCAACTGTTACCGACTTAGCTAAATTCCTTGGTTGATCTACATCCAAACCTCGCCGCGCCGCAATATGATAAGCTAACAATTGCAACGGTATAACTGTGAGAATTGGTGAGAGAATTTCCTCCACTTCCGCAACCGGAATTAAATCATTAAATATCTCCCCCGCTTCACCATCTTTAACAGATGTTACCCCAATTAAACGAGAATCCCTGGCTTTAGCTTCTTGAGCATTAGAAATCACCTTTTCATATACATTACCAGGAACAGCGATCGCTACCACAGGAACTTTAGCATCTAATAACGCAATTGGTCCATGTTTCATTTCCCCCGCAGGATAACCCTCCGCATGAATATAGCTAATTTCCTTTAATTTTAAAGCCCCTTCTAAAGCAATGGGAAAATTAATTCCTCTCCCAATAAAGATAAAATCTTTTGTCTCTGAAAAATCATGTACTAAATGTTCAATATAACGTTCTTGAGTTTCTAAAATCGCCTCAATTTCCCCCGGTAATTCCCGTAAACCCGTGAGAATTTCCTCAAATCTAACAGAATTAATCTCATGACGACGATAAGCCAAATCTAGCGCCAAAGCATAAAAAGCCATCAATTGCGCTACAAAAGTTTTCGTCGCGGCCACACCAATTTCAATTCCCCCATGAGTATTGATAATATTTGTAACCATATTACCCAAACTACTTTCCGGGCGATTCGTGATTCCTAAAAGTCGCGCTTGATACTTAGTCTCTTTTCCCTGTCTTCTTTCCTTCTCCATAGACAAAGCCGCCAAAGTATCAGCAGTTTCTCCCGACTGAGTTACCCCAATAGTTAGAGTGTTAGGCGTTATCGGTGATGGTGCATACCTAAATTCAGAAGCATATTGTACCTGAGTGGGAATTTTTGCCAATTGCTCTAATAAGTATTTACCCACTAATGCCGCGTGCCAACTCGTACCACAAGCCACAATTTGAATTTGTTCTAAATCTGCGTAAAATTCGCTACTTAAACCCAATTTTACTGGTGATTGTTCAGTATTTTCTCTCTCTTCCGTAGAAAAATAAGCCTCCAAACAATCCCGTACTACCCCCGGTTGCTCATAGATTTCCTTGAGCATAAAATGTTTGAATCCCTGCTTTTCTATCATAATAGGATTCCAGTTCAGGGTGCGGGGATGCTTTTTCAAGCGGTTTCCAGCAAAGTTATACACCTCCACCCCCAAAGAAGTCAAACGAGCGATTTCCCCGTTTTCTAGGGTCAATACAGAGCGGGTATAGGGAACAATTGCTGGCGTATCTGAAGCACAGAAAAACTCACCTTGGCCAAAACCAATCACTAAAGGCGCTTGTTGACGAACTACAATCATTTCATCAGGATAGTCAGCAGAAATAGTCGCAATAGCATAAGCCCCTTCTAACTTACTTACAGCTTCCCTCACCGCGTCTAAAAACACAGAATCAGAACCTTGATGATCAGAAGAATGCTTTAAACATTCAGCAATTAAATGGGGAATTACTTCTGTATCTGTTTCTGAACGGAATATGTGACCTAAAGCCTTTAAATGTTCTCGTAACTCTCGATAATTCTCAATAATACCATTTTGCACTACTGCTATTCGCAGCGCCGTATCTAAATGAGGATGAGCATTGTACTCTTCAGGTTTACCATGAGTTGCCCACCGGGTGTGACCAATACCAATTTGGGCAGGATTTGCGATTTGTTCCAGTTTAGAACGCAAGTTGAGTAATTTACCCTTAGCCCGTACACAATGCACGTCACCTTCCAAAATAGTGGCAATTCCTGCCGAATCGTAACCCCTATATTCTAACTTCTCCAGACCAGCCAGTAAAATATTTGTTGCCGCCTGAGTGCCTATATATCCCACTATTCCACACATTGCTTAAACCACTCCAATGACAGGATGATTAACGAATAAGTCACTTTAACAAATTGGTCAGTGGTCAGTGGTCAGTGGGTAACTTCTTCCTGAAAACGGACAACGGACAAAGAACAACTGACAACTGACAAAGAATAACAAAAATGCTGAGGAATGAGAGAAGAATCTCAATATTTCTCCTCTTCTCACTCCCCAGCACTAAACTACCAAGAATTTAGAAATTTTAGAAACTTAAAATTCTTAGTAAGCCAAGCCCATACTGCGAGTTGTTTCAGCGCCTAAATAAACGCGAATGCTCAAAAAGTCGGTGGGGCAAGCTGTTTCACACCGCTTACAACCTACACAGTCTTCAGTGCGGGGAGACGCAGCCACTTGAGCAGCTTTACAGCCGTCCCAAGGAACCATTTCCAGTACGTCAGTGGGGCAAGCGCGAACGCATTGTGTACAGCCAATGCAGGTGTCGTAGATTTTTACGGTATGAGACATTGAAAAACTTCTCCTCTTGGGTGTTCTTCTAGAATGAATGACAAAATCATAATCAAGGCATAGTTTACCCCAGGGCTTGATAGCTTGTAAGCAAAAGGCTACATAACTTTAAACAATGTAATAGACACTTTGGACAATTTATCTACCAATATCCCTCTGATTCAGTCATAATCAGCAACATAGACATCAAGTGTTTACCTAAATCACCCTCTCCCATAGATGCCGATTTGTAAAGATATGTAAACTAATCGTAATTTTCCTAGAAGTTATCTACAATACCTATAATTAATAATCTATATATTTGTTCAGATAATTGTCAAGTTATAATCAAATATTAAACAATCTATAAAAACATATAAATTATTATATGTATTGACAAAACACGCTTAATCTTATTTAGATAAGATCTAGGTTATAGCAAAAACATCCTAATTAGTGATCATAAGCTCAATAACTAAATTCAGATAACATATTATGGAGCTAAATTCCTTACCCACAGAGGTAATTTTAACACATCCGCGTCAATCTCTTGGTAAACTACAGCTTGATTGGACACCCCAACCGGGTAACTATCTTGATTTTGAGGGAAAAACCTATGCAGTCTTAGAGCGTTGTCATAGATACCAGCTTAAAGGAGGACGCTATAGATTACATCATATCGCCATTTACGTACAAAAAGCTCAAAGACCGGAAGAAAAAAGTTTAGTAGAGGGACGTTGGGTTATAGGTGATGCTACCTGTAATTATAATGCTCTTTCAGAAATTATTCGTTGTGCAGTTAACCCAGAAGGTCCCTGTAAATCCTGCCGCTTCTATGAAAATTAGTCAGTTGTTGGTTGTCAGTTGTCGGTTGTAATTATCCATTACCAATTACCTCACCGACAGTTAACCGAGTCCCATTGACAAAATCCCATCCTGACTGGGGACGTTTACCCATTAGCTGTACTTCTTGCAGCAGTAATAAACCCACCCCTGTTTGGACAATTGCTCCCAGTCCTTTAGTAATATTAACTACCTCTCCTGGTCTGCCGGATATAGTTGATAAGTTGGGTATTTTGTTGATTTTTTCCTGTAACTGCCCTGGTAATTCTTGAATATAGACGGTATCTAGGGGAACAGTAGCAGTGATTTTTAATGGTTGGTGGCGAAAAGTTGTGGTACAGTGGGGATAAAAGCCGCGGATTTGATTGTGTAACTGGACGGCACTCTTTGCCCATTCTAAATTATAGTCTGGCTTTTGAATCAAAGATGCGTAAGTGGCTTTCCCATGATCTTGGGGAATTGGTGTGATTTCTCGACGCTCTAATTTATACAGAGTTTCTATGAGTAAATCTGCACCAGTGATAGCCAACTTTTCAGCTAAAATATGAGCATTATCTAGTAATTGAATTGGTGTAGTTACTTTTAGGAGCATATCCCCTGTATCCATGCCCTGATCCATTAAAATAGTTGTAATTCCCGTTTCTGTTTCTCCGTTATACATACTCCACTGAATTGGTGCTGCCCCTCGATACTGAGGCAAAATAGAACCATGTACGTTAATACAACCGAACTTGGGTATATTTAATATCTTCTGAGATAAAATTTGTCCATAGGCAATAACGACAAATACATCTGCTGCCATCTGCTTGAGTTGTGTTAGGATCTCAATATCTTTTTTTAATCTTTCGGATTGCCATACTGGGATATGATGATCCATAGCTAGGGCTTTAACTGGTGAAGGTGTTAGTTTATTCCCGCGTTCTCGACGTTTATCCGGTTGGGTAACTACGGCAATTACCTGGAAATCCTTATTTTCCAAGAGTTTTTGTAAAGTAGGGACTGCGAAATCAGGAGTACCAAAAAATACTATTTTCATTAGTTATTAATCATTAATTAGGAGTTATGAGTCATTAATCAATGGTAAGTGTGTCCTATATTGTTGACAACTACGATACCTAAAGTATTACGTAAAATAACGTTGAGGATTTTTGATTAGAGGAAGTGAATTTTCACGTTTTCAATGATATAGTGTTTAATGTTGGTTGAAAGAAAAAGCCTCGATAAACTATAACACCTTAGGTAAGTTGGTGAGACTATCCCCGTTCCCGTCTACCATTAATGAGTTTAGTGTGTCTGGCCGTGTTTTGCAGTTAGCTATTTCTAGTCCAGATTAAAATTATTCGATAATTGCCTAAGTTGTCAATAAAGTGTGCTTGCTTAATCGCACAATTTGCTAATGTAAGTTGTTGTGTTTTTGGTTACTAGCATTGCTCACTTATAAACTTTATTTTGGGATGATCCAGAATGGCAATTATTAACATATATAAATCTACTGTTAACTTTAATTCTTTGCTTTTGTATATTTTGTAAAAATTATGAGGAGGTAAATAGTGACACAAAAACTTTTGTAAAATAATGCAAAATTTAAATAAATATCTGTTAAAGCTTTTGGTTTTTTAATATACAATAATCATGGCTTTTTCTTGTTCATATCCTGTATAAATACTGCCCGCACTTAGCAAATACCTGTAGAGAGTCTCATCATGTTTAAGCCCCTTTTGGTGCCAGGATGGTTTCGTGTTCAATCATTTTTTAAGTATACTGCCATTGTCATTGTAATTTCACCTTTGGCAGGAATGTCTCTTCATGCTACTTTAGCAAAACAATTAAAATTAGTAGATAATGGACGATCTAATGCAAAATCGGCAGAAATTGCCAATACGAAGAAATTAAATTTACAATTTGCTCAAGTTGATTCTCACACAGGAAAAATATCTGTTGGGGAAGGAATACAGACATCATCAACTAAGATTATTTCAGGGACAAAAAGAGAAGGTTCTTATCTGGAGAATCATGCTGTTGGCGAAATTGTACCATCAATTAATATTGAACAAATTCAAAGCCAAAAATCTATTGATATAGTTAATCTAATTCCAAAATTAAAAAATGGGAGAGAGCAGACCGATTTAAATTCTCCAGAAAGTGGGAATTATCAATCTCAAGAATTAACAACATTAATAGTAACTCCTAAAAACGGAGAAATACCTGTTAGTGAACAGCCAAATGAGTCAGACATGAAACAAACTGATCCTATAGGTAGTCCCCATCCTATACCTTGGCAATGGATTATGTCCACTCAGGAAGCGATTGGTGGCAAGGGTAATTCTGGTATCCGCTATTACCGAAGTATCCCCGTACTTTCTCCTGATGGCAAATATGCGATTTATAGCCGGGTGCAAATGGAAATCAAGCCGGAAATGCACAATAGCCGAGTTAATAGTGTGTTGTTTGTGGAGGATAGAGAAACTAGACGGTTAAGGGTGATGTCATCAACTGGTGCAGTGATTGATCCTCTATTAAAAAAACGTCCAAGTTTGTCAGCGGAGGCGGATAATGATGGTAAGATTGAGGTATTGGTGCCTATTAGCTGGTCTGAAAAGGGCGATCGCTTTCTTGTACGTAAATTTGTGGCTGTTTTCAATACAGCAGATGTCACAGATCAGGCTGTAATTTGGAATCGTCAAGAGAATAATCTTAGTGTAGTTCATCCTTCGCAATCACAAGATGATCACGAAAAAATAGATATTTTACTAGGTTGGAGTAAAAAGCAGCCTAATAATATATTGTTCCGTTCTGGTGAACTAGGTCAAGAAAATTGGCATTTGTTACAAGTAGCTAATGATGGCAAAACTGTAGATATCTCAGCGGAAGGAGATCAGGCGGTAACTTTTGGTAGAAAGGGTAGTATCTGGGTAGATCCAGAAGTTGTTTCTAGATCATCGTTATAGCAAGGCAAGAGGTAAGAGTAAAAAAGTTTTAAGCGATTTTACGGTTCTTTACACAAGTTAGTTTTATTGTGTTAACCCACTTACTCAAAATTGCTTATATCGTTTCCCGGTCTAAGGTCAATAATTTAAATGTGGCAAAATAGGTCGTAATAACACAACCAATCTTTAGGTAATGAACTTAAATAGTAGGAAATACTAAACGCGAATATTGCTAAAACTAGGGGAACTACCGTGGTAAATTCTAACTTACCTCCTTTAAATATTTCTAAGCAAGAGATAACGATGACTATAGGCCATAAGATAGTGCTAATAACAAACATGATAAAGGATAAAAATTTATCCTCTGGAGAAGATGTAGGATTACGGAGAGAAAAGGTTAACCAATTGGTAAGAAAATAGGCAGTCATCAGAACGTAGCTAATAACTAAAGTTGATTGGATTTGATTCACTACACTTGCTCCTTTGATGATATCAATTTTCAAAAATATATCTATTTTAGGTTAATAAGCTATCATACTCGATTTAGAACTGAATTTTAGAGAATGATAATTGTACTTATTAATGTTAATTAGAGGTTGCTGAAAAAGTTGTCTGTGAGGGTGGGGAAAAATCAACAGTTTTAGCTATCTGATGATATTCTCAAATTTGGTATATCATGAATATCAAAAAAATGTCAAATAGAATGCAGCATTTGATGCTCTCAAATTAAAGTAATTTGAGATTGGATAATATGGTAATATTTGAATTTAAGTGTATTTAGTGATCTCTAAATTGAATGTCGAAAATCTTTCCCCGAACTCCGAGTAGAGTCAGGAATGACAAAAAAGCGACAACAATAAATTTATATATTGGGAATTTGAGGATGGTAATTAGAAGGAGTCCGATAACTATACCCGATGTAAGAATCTTTTTGAATGTCTTGTTTAATACTGTCAAAATCAATAAATTCATCAGCTACATCAATTAGGTGATTCCTATGGCGCGTTTGACTATCGCTAGTTGTTGTTTGTAAACCAATTACTTCTACTCTAGCGCCCAGATTACTAACTGCATGAACAGCATAAGCCAGATCTCCATCTCCGCTGACTAAGATAGCTGTGTCATAATAGGGTGCTAAAGTAATCATATCCACAGCAATTTCAACATTTAGATTTGGTTTTTTGTAATTGTCCACTACTACACTCATATCTTTAGTAACTACACGATAACCATTACGACGCATCCATAAAAGAAATCCTTGTTGTTTTTCGTTACCACTATCTATCCCTGTATAAAAGAAAGCGCGTAATAATCGAGAAGTTTTGGTTAAACGACAGAGTAATTTTACATAATCAATTTCAATTCCCGATTGTAATGCGGCATGAAATAAATTTAACCCATCAATAAAGATTGCAACTCGACCACGATTGTCATCTTCATTAAAACTAATATTATTAGCAGGGTTGGGTTCTTTACCTTTAATACTGCCTTTAATGGTTGGACTTTGACAATGAGATTTTTCCTTGAGGTCTTTAATTTCTTTATATTCGGTTGTTTTTTTGCTAAGATCATCAAACTGCATTGAGGCCTCTAAATATTAAAGTCGGGGTGTTGTTGTGGGTAAATTGACAATAGCTGAATTTAAGTAGATTTTGGTCAATTATTCTAGATAAATACGATATTTTGCCATTTACCTGCATATACTTTACACAAAATAAGTAATTTTAGACAAGATCTTTTCCCAAAAGAGTGAAATACAATCACACTGTAAAGGGGGAGGGGCTTGAGAAGATAGTTCAAGTGCTGTTATAGTGTACAATTAATTGATTAAACCGTATATACAACATGGCTACAAAAATCCCTGTTACTGTCATCACAGGCTTCTTAGGAAGTGGTAAAACGAGCCTAATCCGTCACCTCCTCCAAAACAACCAAGGACGACGCATAGCAGTATTAGTCAACGAATTTGGTGAACTGGGGATAGATAGTGAGTTATTGAGATCTTGTCAAATTTGCCCGGAAGATGAAACAGAGGCAAATCCAGAAACTAATATATTTGAACTGACGAATGGCTGTTTATGCTGCACCGTTCAAGAGGAATTTTACCCGACAATGCGGGAATTAATTAAACGCCGAGATAGTATAGATTATATTATCATTGAAACCTCTGGTTTGGCCTTACCAAAACCTTTAGTAAAAGCCTTTCGTTGGCAAGAGATTCGTAATGCTGCTACAGTAGATGCTGTAATTACTGTAGTAGATTGTGCTGCTGTTGCTGCGGGTACATTTGCTAGTGATTTGGATGCGATCGCTGCCCAACGTCAAGAAGATGATAGTCTAGAACATGAAACACCATTACAAGAATTGTTTGAAGATCAACTTGCTTGTGCTGATTTAGTAATTTTGAATAAAACTGATTTAGTTGATAGTGAAACTCAAGCACGAGTCCTAGAATTAGTTAAGAATGAATTACCGAGAGTTGTGAAAATCGTCTCTAGTGATTATGGTAAATTAGACCCATCTATATTATTAGGATTTGCAGCCGCAGTTGAAGATAATTTAGATTCACGTCCTAGTCATCATGACACGGAAGAAGACCATGATCATGATGATGAAATTAACTCAACTCATGTCATTTTAGACCGGACATTTGACCCCGAAAAGCTACAAGCAACATTGGAAAAACTGGCACAAGAACAAGAAATTTACCGTATTAAAGGGTTTGTGGCTGTTACGAATAAACCCATGAGGTTAGTTATGCAAGGTGTAGGAAATAGATTTGATAAATTTTATGATCGTCCTTGGAAACCAGAAGAAACAAAACAAACCAGTTTAGTTTTTATCGGTCGTGATTTACAAGCTTCAGAAATAAAATCTCAATTAGTAGCTTTGTAATATAGCAATTTAGTTTTAGGGAATAGGTAACAAATTGGTGTGTACTTTATTAGAGTGGGAAACGATATATATAGCATTCCTATTTGATTTTTGAATATGCTAGATCCAGGTTTCCGACTTCCCTAAAAAGTTGGAAATCTTGTTTTAAATTCTATAGAGTTAAGACCTGTTCTAATTGTAGAATGAACTAAATCATCCTACAATTATAGTATTAAGCTGCTAGAGATACTCTTTCTCTATAATGGGCATCTAACCAACAGCGTGGTAATTTTTCCCCAGAGGGAAATACTAATTCTACTTTTTGATAAATGTCCGTTTCCTGTTCTTCTTGTCCTTCTTGTTCTTGGGCATGAACAGTTTTAATGGTGGGGTCTAATAGTTCTTGAATATCAACTATTTTCACCAAATCACGACTGTCTTTAATTTGTAAAAACATCTTGATTAACCTTCATAATTTAAATGTGTAAACTTGCCAATGGAAAGAAAATGAGATTAAATTTCCCGTTGATATTTTTCGACAATATCTACCAAGGTAACTTGGCATTGCAGCGGTAATAAATTAATTAAAGATAATTCCTTTCTGCCACCACCGACTTTAACGGTGATAGATTCTAAAGCAGCAATTACCTTGTCTTCATTAACGCTTTTAGAAGTAATTAAAGGATATAATTTTTCGGCAACAACATTATGCAGTTTGGCATCAGATAGATAAAGATGCCATTTTGCAATATCTATATAAACACTTTCACCAATTTCTGCAGCTAGGGTTTCCAGTAATTCCGTAGTGTTAGTTTTAGCCATCAATATAGCCTCACGTAAAAAGTAATAATTTCGATTCCCTATTCCCCTACATTATTACTCAACTAGCCAGGTTTAATCTACCACCACAGGTGAGAATGCCCTAGCTTGATTTTCTTTCTTTAGGTAGATTTCGGTGGGGTTTGGTCGTAATTAGCGATCGCACCAATGTAAATTAGATGCAGCAGTAATACTCCTACCCAACCAATTGTTACCCCAGGAAGCCATTCCCAGGGAGTATTTTTCAAAATGTGGAAAAACCACAACCCCGAATTGACAGTTGCACAAATACCGACATGAACAGCGAAATTCATGCGGTCATCTAATTTACGAAAATCTGGATCTTGACGATCTGGTTTGCGAGGCCAACGAGGAGGCATAAAAATAAATGTTTGTAACAGCAGTTAACGCACCTTAACTATTCTAGAGTGTTTGGGGTGGACTTTGATAACCTCTATTACCAATCTGGGGATTAAAAATCTTAATAGTGTTTCCCAGATGGTAATATAGGCTATGAACTATGCACAGTTGACTTAACATAGCTACTAGTACCAAACTCACTGCCTCTGGCACTAGGTACTAAAGTCCAGCCAGCTTTCAAGAGTTTTTGATAAGTCGCCCAACCCTTAGAACCACGAGGAACACGATAATCTGGAACTGAAAATTGCGGAAAAGCTGTGTAAGGTCGCCAAGGTTGTCCCGGTGTAGTTTGCAAGTACAAGATCTTTTCATCATCGCCACTAGACTTAGATAACCAGCACATTTGTCGAAGCATGGTAAACTCCTTAATTTCTTAGCTGAAATATCGCAATGAGGCTAACTGCGGATATTTAGTATTATGGAAAAGGGCTGTAAAAGTATTTTTTGGTCCCAATCTAAAATCCCAAATTGGTATAACAGGTTTGTGTTATGTCATACTGAATTGTGATCAGGTTGTTCTGTCCTTATATTGAGGTCGTAAAAATTATTTTGCCAGGTAAACTCCTGTAGGCTGCTGTTTATGAAGATGCAGAAATGAACAAAAACAATGGTATTTTGAGTTCTTGGTTTTTTCTGCTAGGTGAATATCTTGATCATGATATCCACAGTTGCCAGAATTGTATGTATCCATAGTTACGATTTTCTAAAAATTCTCAAAAATTTATTGATCATGAATGTTTGCTAAAATTACCTATAGAAATTCGGCGGGGGAATATCGCAGAACAAGTTTTAGCCTTTACTCAAAACCATAATAGCGATTTGGAAAATGATAACTAAACTTACTGATGTTCAAAATCTCCTCTCAGATCTAATTTCCCGCCATTCCTCTCGTGTGGATTATTTGATGATTCGCTTAGAAGAAGCCGAGGGAACAGACATTGTATTGCGTGGTGATAAAGTGGAAACTCTCAGCGAGGGGATTTCCATTGGTGGTCATGTTCGTACTTGTTATAAAGGTGGTTGGGGATTAAGTAGTTTTAATAAATTAGCAACTATTGAAGAACGCATAGAAGAAGCCATCGCCGCCGCCCGGATGGTGGGTGATGAAGAAACTATACTTGCAGCAATTGACTCCATACAAGACCTGTGTAAGTTACCTCTTATGGGTACTGATCCCCGACAAATTCCGCTAAAGCAGAAAAAACAATTATGCGATCGCTATACTGAATTACTTAAAACATTTGATCACCGAATTACTACCACATCCGTTCATTATAGTGACAGCACCCAAAGAGTAATTATTGTCACATCCGAAGGAACTTTTATTGATCAATCCTGGGTAGATATGGAAATGCGCTTTGCAGCTACAGCCAGGAATGGAGACACAGTTCAAACTGGTAGAGAAACCATCGGTTCCCGCAAAGCTTACGAAGACTTAACTAATTTAGACAAACAAGTGAAAGGTGCAGCGGAAAGAGCAGTTACGTCTTTATCTTTACCATCTGTCAAAGGTAATACTTATACCGTAGTTATTGATCCCATTCTCAGCGGCCTATTTGTTCATGAAGCCTTTGGACATCTTTCCGAAGCAGATATGGCCTATGAAAACCCTGATATTCTGGAAGTTATGACTTTAGGGCGACGTTTTGGACCAAAAGAACTACAAATATTTGATGGTGCTGCACCCCAAGGACATCGCGGTAGTTATTTTTACGACGATGAAGGTACACCTGCCACAACTACCCAATTAATTGAAGATGGTGTATTAGTTGGTAGACTGCATTCCCGTGAAACTGCTGGTAAACTAGCAGAGAAACCCACAGGTAATGCCCGTTGTCTTAATTATCACTATTCCCCTATTGTGAGAATGACAAACACCTGGATTGAACGCGGGAAAACCCCAGTCGCAGATTTATTCACTGGCATTAAAGAAGGGGTTTATGCCCAAAATTGGTTAGGGGGAATGACAAATGGGGAAATGTTCACTTTCAGCGCCGGGGAAGCTTGGATGATTAGAAATGGCAAAATTGCTGAACCAGTAAAAGATGTCACCCTTTCCGGTAACGTTTTCCAAACCCTCGCCGATATTGAGGCTATTGGTGATGATTTTTACTGGGATGAATCCGGGGGTTGTGGCAAAGGGGGACAAAATGGTTTACCGGTGGGTTGCGGTGGTCCCAGTTTGCGAATTCGAGATGTAGTAGTGGGAGGTGAAAGTGGAGAATAGTTCTTCCTTATCAAGATTTACTATAACAGATTTTTGAGTGTAAGTCAATAGTCTTAACTGATAAAACGCGAAAAAATTATTAACATACCTGAATGATCTAAAAAGTTGGGCATTTGAGTTTTAAGATTTTGCGGAGATGTTTAACAATAATCGCCGATAATACCAAATTACCACTGTTAATTCAGGTGTGGATGTGAGACTTAACAACTGCCATAAATGGGAATTGCTGCACCGCGGACATCAATAGCTGCTTCGGAAGCGAGAAAGCAAATCACTTGAGCGATAGATTCCGCTTTTACCCATTTATCAGCAGCTTCTTCACCCATAGCTGTCCTATTTTTGGGGGTATCAATAACACTGGGAAGAATAGTATTAGCCGTAATATTAGTACCTTTAGTTTCAGATGCGATCGCTTTTGTTAAAGCGATGACACCAGCTTTAGAGGCAGAATAAGCCGCTAAATTGGCAGCAGGTTCAACACCAGCACGAGAACTTACCGTAATAATGCGACCATAGCCGTTTTCCAACATACGTTTAAGGCTATATTTGCAAGTCAAAAAAGTTGTGTTTAAGTTTAAATCTAATTCCTGTTTCCAATCATAAAAGCTATATTCATGAGTTTTTCCCATAGAAAAACCGCCGACTAAATGAATTAATACATCTACTTTTGTCATGCACCTGACCAGTTTCTCCACTGAGGCCTCATCTTGTAAATTAGCAGGAATAAAGTTAATTTTAGCAAAATCCCCAGGGGAAATAATTTCTTTGAGACGTTCTACATCTTTCGGACTACGATAAGGAATAGTCACATCTGCACCTTGGGCTATAACTGCGGGTGTTACTCCTAAACCGAGTCCTCCCGTGCCTCCTGTAAGTAAAACTTGTTTGCCTTTCATAAAAAGATGCACTCCTTAAAGTAGGTTAGCGTTAAAAATTGTCGTTATAGCAATAGTCTCAGGGATTTTGCATTTCTTTACACAGCTTGGATTTTCAAGTTCACTTACTTATCTTCTTCTATTCAAGATAGTGCTTTAATTGTTTATACTGCTGTTTCTTGTTTCTTAATATAATAGAGACGCGTAATTTCGCATCTCTAATTTGAGAAACTATTTAAAGCTGTGGTTGTAGATGTTTTACTAACTGTGCGGCTTGCATAACACCTTCAATTTTATCTACGGGCTTTCCTTGTTTAAATAACACCAGGGTTGGTAAGGCCGAAATTTGATACTGACTTGCCAAATTTGCATATTTTTCCGTATCAATCTTGACAATTCGTAACTTATCTTTTAATTGGCTGTTGACTTGTTCTAAAATTGGCACCATCATTTGACAAGGACCACACCATTCAGCATAAAAATCTACTAGCACGGGTAAATCTGTGCCAGAAAGCATTTCCTCAAAGCTATTGAATTGTTTTTTAGTTGTCATAACAGGCACTAATTTTTAATTAACAGTTTGTTTTTATGTTAGTTCTTAGAATCTAGAATTTGTATATGTTTATATTTTTTACAGATCTCCGATTTCCTCAAGAAGGCGGAGATCTGGATAGTTAAGCTATACTCAAAAAACTAGGTTCTAAGTCTGTACCTCACCTAACCCCTCCCCATAGTCTTACATTGTTAAAGATTGGGGATTGGTTTCAATCAACTTCGCTAAGTTTTGCAGGAATCCAGCGGCATCTGCACCGTAAATAATGCGATGATCACAGGTAATAGTAACTTGCATTTGTTGACGGACACTAAATAATCCATCAGGTGTAGCGACTACTTGAGGACGTGACGCACCAATGGCTAAGATAGCACCTTGTCCGGGCGGTAAAATGGCATCAAAGGTATCTACACCAAACATTCCTAAATTGGAAAGGGTGAAAGTACCACTGTTGTATTCTGCTGGTTGTAGCTGTTTTGTTCTAGCGCGTTCTACTAAAGATTTCCAGTTGCGAGATAAAGAGTAGATATCAACTGCATCAGCATTTTGTAAAACGGGTGTGATTAAACCACCATCATCCATGGCCACGGCGACAGAAACATTAATGTGAGGATGATGGACAACGCCCTGCTCTGAGTAGCTGGCATTGAGGATAGGATGTTTTTGCAATGTTATGGCTACAGCTTTGGCTAATAGCGCAGTCATTGTCACACCTTTGGATTTAATTTGTTTGTAAAGTTTATCGAGTCCATGAGTGTTAATTGTGTAACTAACACGGAATACAGGTACAGATAAACTGGCTACCATGCCTCGAATTACGGCATTTTGCAAGGTAGTAAATGGCACTACTTGACCAGGAGCGGTACTATTAACCACGGGTACAGGTACGGGTACAGGTGCGGCTACTGGTATAGGTATGACGACATTTGCAGGTGCGGAAGTGATGACAGGGGTAGTAACGGGCTGAACCTTACCAACCGCAACTTCTACATCTTCAGCAACAATACGACCGTAGGGACCACTACCTGCGAGGGTGCTTAAATCTACTTTGAGTTCTTTAGCTAATTTGCGGGCGCGGGGTGAAACTACGACTCTGCCTGGTTGATGGTTAGAACCGTTTTGTGATGGGTCCACAGGGGCAGCGACTGGGGCTGTGGTAACTGGTACGGGTGTGGGGGTTGCAGCAGCACCACCTGCATTAGCTAAGGATTTGGCTAGGGGTATTTCTGCTTCTGTTTCCACAACGTAAGCGATGGCTGCGCCGACGGGGGCGGTTTCACCTGCAGGAACAATAATATGGGCGAGATATCCTTCATAGAAGGTTTCTACATCCATATCAGCTTTATCTGATTCGACAACCACCACCGTTTCGCCTTTCTCTACTTTATCTCCCGGCGACTTGACCCAGGAGACAATTTTGCCTTCGGTCATGGTGGAACTCAGCGCCGGCATAAATACTTCGTTAATGCTCATGATATGGTGGTTTCAGAATCAATAATATATGGACTTGAATCTCTGAATTTTAACAGTTTTGTGATCAGGTTGGTGATTTTTTAGAAAAAAAGGAGTAGTGTTGATTACAATCTTTTTTGGCAACCTGTACAACTATTTTATTTAAGGGGATTTAGTGAGAAGATAGTTCTTCCTCGTCAAGGCCATGATAACAAATTTAAATTTGTTTGTCAACCCCCCATAAAATATTTTTGCGTTGATATGATAGTATAGATCAGAACTAGTGATCTAATAATACCGCCGACTCCAGGGAGAAGTCGGGGAGCTTGTTGTTTAGATATCGCCGCGAATTTCTTCAACGATACCATCACGGAGGACAACTTCAACCTGCATTTTACTAATCAAGTTATCACCTGGTTCGATACGGAAAAAGCTTTCCATTTGAAATTGGTTGACTTCTTGATCTAATTCCAACAATTGTACTTGCTGGAGGTTTTGCAGCATTTGATTTTTCTGGTCTAGAAGTTCACTTTTCTTTTGATTGACTTGTAATTGAATGTTATCGATTTGTTGAAGTGTTTGAGGCCCTGGTGGTTGAAAACTCTGTTTTTGAATGGCGCTAATTGCTCTTTGTGCTTCCAGGTCTAGTTGTTGAAGTTGTTGGTCAATTTGATTAATTTGCTCTTGTAATTGCTGTTGTACTTCCTCTTTCCAGAGGGTAGTAACTATCGCTTTGATATTAATCGGGCGTTTTAAAAGCAATTGCGGGTTGGAGACATCCATAAAGATTGTAGGTTGAGTATTAATAGTTTGTAGTGTGGAGAAGAGTCGGGAGAAAGAAAAATTCTGTTTTGGTTTCTTATCTCCCCGTAAAATTCTGAAAAAAATCTGCGGCTTGGGAAATTACTTAGCAAACATTATATCAATAATATCGCTATATCGTTCCATAACAATGTGACGACGGATTTTGAGTGTTTGTGTCATTAACCCGTTTTCAATTGAGAATTGTTCCTCAATGAGTTTAAAAGGTACAATACGGTCGTCGACTCGATAGCCGGGACGGTTTTGGACTTCCCGATTTAATTCTTGACGAAACAAATCCTGGACTATTTTAGTCTCTAAGTCAATCTTTTGGCTATGATTTTGAGTATCTGCCCATTTTGCTAGAGCTTCTAGATTAGGAACAATCAGAGCGCCAATGCTACGTTGATCTTGTCCTACTAACATGATTTGGTCAATATAGGGTGATCTCAAACAAGCATCTTCTATGGGTTGAGGTTCGATATTTTCCCCGTTGGTTAAAACAATAGTATCTTTTGCTCTACCTGTTAATACTAAGTCATTTTCAGGAGTTACCCAGCCTAAATCACCGCTATCAAACCAACCTTCTGGGTCTATGACCTTGTTTGTGGCTTCGGGATTTTGATAATAGCCTTGCATGATTTGTGGACCTTTGAGCAAGACTAAACCCCGTGTTCCTACGGGTAGGGGTTGACGGGTTTCTGGATGAACAATTTTTACTTCTGTACCGGGAATTGGTTGTCCTGAAGAACCCCGTAGATTTCGCCAAGGACGACGAGCGTTAGTTACTGGTGAGGTTTCTGTTAAACCATAACCTTGTAAAATTTCCACACCAACAATCTCAAAAAAGCTGTCTATATATCCAGGTAGAGCGCCACCACCACTAATAACGTGCTTGATATTTCCGCCTGTGGCTTCTCGGACTTTAGTATAAACTAATTTTTGACCAATTGCATGAAATGGCAATAAACCCAATTCTACGATTTTGGCTTGGGAACGGGCAATAACTGAAGCATGAATATGATTTAAACTCAATCCCTGGGAAATACGGCGTGCTTCTACATATTTCTGGCTCATTTCTAGTAAAAACTTCACCAAGCTTTGTTTTTTGGCTGGTTGTTCTCGGAATTGCTTTTGCACTCCTTCATAAATTGATTCCCATAGTCGGGGAACAGCAATCATATAATTGGGTTTAAATTTCTTTAAATCCCCTTTAACAGAACGCAAATTAGTGTAAATTTGAGTACATCCTTGAGAAAGTAAGAAATACTCACCGCTACGTTCATAACTATGCCATGTGGGTAAAATACTGAGGGCAATATCTCCTTTTTTTGGCTGTACCACTGTTCCCAAGGTTTTAACTTGGTGGAGTAAATTTCTGTGGGACAGCATTACACCCTTGGGTTTTCCCGTAGTTCCAGATGTATAAATTAAAGTTGCTAATGCTTCTGTGTCAATCTGAACGGGTATTAAAGTGTTATGACTACCAATTTCTATTAACTGGGAAAAATTCACCACTTGAAAATTCATTTCTGTGGGTGGTATTTCATCAGAGAGAATAACTACCAGTTTAATTGGTAATTCGTTTAGTCTATCCCCTAGCTTATTCAGAGTTTTTATATCTTCAACTACTAGGGCTGTACTGCCACTATGAGTAATGATATAGAGTAATTCTTCTCTTTCTGCTTGGGCACTACGGACTGCATTTACTGCTCCAGTAGTCATGATACCTTGATCAGCAATAAACCAGCGAGGACTGTTATCAGCAATTAGAGAAACCCGTTCACCATAGGGAAGATTTTCGCTATGGTTCATATTGATACCTAGTACCTGTAAACCGATTGCAAATTGTTGAATTAGATCTGACAATTGACTGTAGGTAATTTTTAATTCTGGTTGAGAATGGGGATTATGTAGAGCAATAATATTACCAAATTCCCTGGCTGCTAAGGGCCAAATTTCTGGTAGTGACTCGACATTTGTGTAATCTACTAAACCCTGTAAGGCCAGCTTTTCTCGCTTGGAAATGTTATCTAGGAAAGAATTTACAGGTTGTGTCATAAATAGTGCTTTCAGGTGTGATTAATAAAGGTATTTAATCTTTAGTTTACACATTATTGAATGATCATTACTGAATAGTGATCGTTCCATTTATAAAAATCTATGCTAAACTAATTTTATATAGACTAAATACTATGGTTAAGTCTTATTGTACTTTCATATATTTTAAGACTATCCAAGCTGCTCCTATGTAATTTCGTTTGGGAATAATTCCCTATGGATTTGATGGATATATTATTACTTACTCTCATTAATGCTGGAACTTGTTTAGCTTTGCCTAAGCTAATATCTATGATTGTAGTTCGTAGATCTCAAGAAGCTTCATCATTTTTTGTTGATTCTGGTTACAAATCTGATAAAATGGGAATAACCAGTTTTCCCTATTGTACGGTTTACGCATTAACAGGTAGTGGATTTTGTAAATTTAGCCCGCGCTTTTGTAATCAATGTTCTCCTAATTAAAGAGAATATTAGCACATATCTGAGCTTTGGGCGCGGAAACTGCGCCCCTGCTGGATTTATATTTAATTTACTTATGTAATCTCAAAGATATTTAAAAATCCAAAGTTGCTCAAATGTATTGTTTGTAGGGAAAAATGAAGATATCTCAATCATCAATAGTCATAAGAAGGAGTTATTTATGAATTTAATGGATGGTATATTTTTAACACTGCTGAATGCAGTTATTTGTTTGATTTTACCTAAGCTACTATCTGTGGCTTTATCTACTAAGAATTAAAAGTCAATATCATCTTTAAGAGATTTCTGTTTTTCCCGTCGCCATTTCGCTCTAACTAAGCGAATTTCGTCAAAACTGTAGCTTTCTCCTAAATTTTCTCGAATGGGTGTTAGCGCAATATCACCAACTATTTCTAAGACGTTCCAGATTTTTTTCTGGCGTTCTAATGGTACTAATTGACTTAGATCTAAAGATTGTTTTTTCTCAATTAAATCTGAGAGATGACGGATAATTGTAGTGGGGCGAATATTACGTTTTTGGGCGATTTCTTCAATACTCAAACCTTGTTTATATAACTCTAATGTTGTTAATTCTGTATCCGAGGGTGACCGAGAAGGAGGAGACAAATTAACTCGATTAATGGGATTTTGTTGTAATCCTTGTTCTTGACGATAAGCCTGAATTTCTGCTAAGAATCTTTCACCATATTGGGATAATTTATGGCTACCAACCCCAGAAAGATTACCAAATTCATCTAAGGTTCTGGGTTGCATCTGTGCCATTAATTTTAAGGTAGAATCATGGAAGATAACGTAGGGTGGTACTGCTTGTTCGTCTGCGACTTGTTTACGAAGCGATCGCAATTTTTGCATGAGAATTTCCACATCTGCGGGTTTGCTATTTCCATCTTCCCAGGTTATTTTTTGCGCTATGGGAACAGCAATAGAAACTGGACGTTGTTTTCGCATGACTTCCCAACTTAAAGCATTAAGTTTGAGAACTGAATAACCGTCTGCTGTTTGTTCTAATAAACCTTGATGTAATAGTGATCTTCCTAACATCTTCCATTCGTCTAATGTTTTATCTTTACCAATTGCGTAGGTAGAAAGTTGATCATGTTTATTAATAACTATTTTCTGATTTTTCGCACCTCTTAATACATCAATAATATGTAACATTCCAAATCTTTCTTTACATCTAGCTACACAAGATAGAAATTTCATGGCTTCAATTGTCCAATCTTGCATAGGTTTGGGATAACGACAATTATCACAATTATCGCAATTTCCGGGAAATCTTTCCCCAAAATAACTTAATTGAATTGTGCGTCTACAGTCTGTTCCTTCTGCATAATCTATAACTTGTCTTAATTGCTGTTTAGCTATTAATTGTTCTTGAGGATCTGTTTTTTGATTAATACTCCATTCTATGGTTTTAATATCACCATAATTGAAAAAAAGTGTACATTTAGAAGGTTCATTATCTCTACCAGCACGACCGGATTCTTGATAGTAACTTTCTAAATTTCGGGGTAAATCCGAATGAATTACAAAACGAACATCAGGTTTATTAATACCCATTCCAAAGGCAATTGTGGCTACCATGACCCGGATATCATCTCTAATAAATCGAGTTTGATTTTTTGATCTTTCCTCATCACTTAAACCAGCATGATAAGGTAAAACTGAAATCTTATCATTTTGGAGTTTTAAAGTTAGTTCGTCAACTTTTTTGCGAGTTAAACAATAAATAATTCCTGAACCTTGATTTTCTCTAACTATTTCTAATATTTCAGAATAGGGATTTTTACTTTTGGTTCTAACTTCATAATAAAGATTTTGACGGTTAAAACTAGCAATATGAACACTTGGTTGTTTTAATCCTAATTGTTCAATAATATCGGCTTTAACTCTATCTGTAGCCGTAGCTGTTAAGGCTATAGTAGGAACATTTGGATAACGTTTTCTGAGTAGTCTTAATTGCCGATATTCTGGACGGAAATCATGGCCCCATTCTGAGACACAATGGGCTTCATCTATGGCAAAGGTAGAAATTCCTATTTTTTCTCTAACTACATCTAGAAGGGGCAAAAATCGGTCGCTAATCAAGCGTTCTGGGGCTACATAAAGTAATTTTATTTTACCATTCATGATCGCTTCTTCACGAGAGCGAACTTTATGAACGTTAAGACTACTATTAAGAAATGTGGCAGAAATGTTATTAGTTCGCAGTGCTTCTACTTGATCTTGCATTAAGGCTATTAATGGTGATACAACTACTGTTAAACCGGGTTTTAAAAGTGCCGGTAATTGAAAGCACAGAGATTTACCTCCACCAGTGGGCATAATTACCATTAAATCACGATTTTCTAGAGCATCTTCGATAATTTGCCTTTGTCCAGGACGAAATTGATCGTAACCAAAATGATGTTTTAGGGCTTGTTCTAAGTGGGGATACTGAAGCATGGTAGATGGTTGTCGCGTGTCTGAGTTGTGATGAGGATATGAGAAGTTTAACGCACGTTGGGGAATGGGGAACGCTAGAATTTATAGATAGGAAAATCTCAGAATCAGGATATCCAGGATAAAAGGATTAACAGGATGAAAATAGGGATTTGATCACCAATTACTGATTACCCATTAGCAGCCTTAACTAGATATGTACCAATATGGGTTATTATATAACATCAAAAGTACAAAATCAACTAATAACTGCCACTAAGTAAGGTCAATAAACATGACGCAAGAATTAATGGAATTAAGACAAAGTATCTTAGAAGGGCGTTATGATGATGCCTTAGAAATTATTGATGATTTGGAGGATATGAGCAAACAGGGAACTTTGCGAAAAATAGAAGCTTTTTTAGTGAGGTTGGTTATTCATCTGATTAAAAATCAAATTGAACAGCGTTTAACTAATTCTTGGATTGCTTCAATTTCTGATTCTGTGATTCAAATTGCCAAATTGAATATTAAAGATAATCAAAAATCCTATTATATTAAATCTGATCAATGGGGTGAATATTTAGCAGAAGCTCTAGAAATGGCAATTCGTCCCGCTAGTGCGGAGATTTTTGGCGGAACGTTAAAACCAAGTCAAGTTTCTCAAAGATTACAAGGAAAAGAATTAATTGATTTTGCGGAAAATCTTTTGTTGTTAACTTATGAATATCAACCTAAAGAGTTAGCAAAGATGATTGATAATTATTTAGCACAATTACCGGGAGGTGAAGATTGGTTTGAGTAATTTTGGTAAAACTAAGTTGTTTGAAGATAGTGAAGTAATGAATAAGCAACTTGGTTTAGATATATGCTTGTTGTCTTCATGATGATAAGATATTGAATGAACCACGAAGGAGCGAAGACAGCGAAGGAAGAAGAGTTTTAGAGGGTTTTTGCGTTAGTTCTGGTAAATTGTGTTTGTTGGATATTTTTTGTTATAATCCAGGTAAGCTGGTTTTGACAATTACCCAGGGTTTTGTATTTTACTATCTTGTGAAAGAATTTAACCTATAATTTCTTCGGATTAATTAAAAAAAGTGAACAGGATAAACTCATGTTTATTAGTATTGATCAAATCAAAGAGTCTCTTAAATATTTGAAAAAGGTAGATTCTTTTTGGGGAATCACTTTTTTAAAATTTAAGCAATTACGATTACCTGTAGGGAATACTATTGAAGTATCTCTACATTCAGAAATTGAAGATTTTTTAGAAAAATACTATAAACCCTGTAAGGAATCAGCATATTTTTATAAATATTTCGGGTTGCCAAAAACTAAATGGATAAAACTTAACAGATATGTAGGGTATCTTGAAAAAATGCAACCCTTTAGTACAGAGCATTTTATAGCAGCATTAATACATCAAATTGATGAAGATGCCTGGGGTTGGAAAGATAACTATATTGAAATTTTGAAATCTTGTTTATATAAAAATCAAGTAATTCCTATTTTCTATTTAGCCGTCTGGATATATCGTGAAAAAGAATGGTCATCTAAAATAACACCAGAAGATATTATTGAACATTTTAAAAATGATTTTTTGTTAAATGAAGAAGAACTTCATCAATTATTTGATATTTCTATTCCTGAAGGAATTAACCGAAACCAGCTTTTTCAAGATAAAGTAGTATCTTGGGAAGAATTAAAAACTGTTATTGGTAAACCTCCAGATATTCTACCGGAAGAAGGTACTTTAACTTATTTAGAAATACAAGGGGTAGGGGCTGCAAAAAAACTTTGTTTTGAACCAGCAGAACGACTGAGTTTAATTACAGGTGATAATGGATTTGGTAAAACTTTTTTACTAGAATGTGCTTGGTGGGCTTTAACTGGACAGTGGGCAAATTTACCAGCATATCCAACGCAAAATGCAAGTGATGATGAACCTGTAATTACATTTAAAATTTCTGGAGATTCTGAATCTGATACAGAGAGTATTTCTTATAATTGGCAGCTTCAAAGATGGAATGAAATTAAAAATCGCTCAACTATTCCAGGTCTTTTAATTTATGCCAGAGTAGATGGTTCTTTTGCCGTATGGGACACTGCAAAACAATATTTGTCATCTTCTTCACGGATTAGAAATATTGATAAAAAACCACTTCCTTTTGTGTTTACAAAAGAGGAGTTATGGAATGGTCAAAAAGATGAAAATGGCAATACTTTTATTAATGGATTATTACAAGATTGGATTCAATGGCAAAGTAGACCAGATAAATATCCATTTGACACTTTAGTAAAAGTATTAGAACGTTTATCACCACCATCTGAAGGTGATTTAGGAATTTTGAAACCGGGAGAACCTGTCAGACTTCCTTATGATGCTAGAGAAATTCCCACCATAGAACATCCTTATGGAACTGTTCCCATTATTCATGCTTCCGCAGGGGTACAGCGGATAATTACAATGGCTTATTTGATAGTTTGGGCTTATGAAGAACATAAAATACAATCAAAACTTATCCGCAGAGAACCACAGAAGAGAATGGTTATTTTAGTAGATGAATTAGAAGCACATCTTCACCCCCAATGGCAAAGGGCTATTTTACCTGCTTTATTAGATGTGAGAGATGATTTAGCATCTGATTTACAAGTGCAAATTATGGTTGCTACTCATTCTCCTTTAGTTATGGCATCTGTAGAACCTAGATTTGATCAAAGAGTTGATAAGTTATTTAGTCTAGAACTGGTGAAAAGCGATTTATTAGGGAATGAAGTCCAAATTGAAGAACTTCCTTTTATTCGTCAAGGTGTGGTAGATTCTTGGTTAATGTCTGATGTTTTTAAATTGCGTCATTCGCGTTCTTTGGAAGCAGAAAAGGCTATAGAAGCAGCAAAAGTTTTACAATTGTCAGATAATCCAAATTCGGAAGATGTGGCAAGAGTATCACATGATTTGGCCAGGTATTTATCAGAAGATGATAGATTTTGGCCAAGGTGGGTTTATTTTGCAGAACAGCATGGAGTAGATTTGTGATTCCTATTAAACCTCAGCCTGAACCTGATGATTTTGACCAAAAAGTTAGAAAACCAGGTTTGGCTTTCTTAAGTAAATTTCCTAATCCTACAAATAGAGATTACGAAAATAAAAAAGCTACCTATTGGCGAGAATCGTTAAATGATTTATATAAATCTTATAATAAAATTTGTGCCTATTCTGCTCAATGGATTTCCCGTCCAGAAGGTAGTCCAACTGTTGACCATTTTCTTCCTAAATCTGCTAAACCTGAATTAGCGTATGAATGGCATAATTTTCGTCTTGCTTGTTTAACTTTAAATAACAAAAAAGGAACAGAATTAGATGTTATCGACCCTTTTGAATTACCTGTAAATAGTTTTATTCTAGATTTTTCTTCTCTTATTATCAAGCCTAATCCTGAACTTTTATATCCGCTTAAAGAAAGAGTAATATCAACAATTAATCGCTTACAATTAAATGATTATGACAAGTGTATTGACGGAAGATTAGAATGGCTAAAAACTTACTATGAAGATAATTCTACTTTCGACTCTTTAAAAAGGAAAGCTCCATTTATTGCTTATGAATTAGAACGTCAAGGATTAGCAGAAGTAGACAAGATAGCATACATTATGGGGGTGAGATAGTTTTATATATTTAAAAACATTGTTAGTTTTTATATTTTTAATAAAACTTGATTGATTAATGTATTATTTGTGATTTGTGAATGGAAATAAATTACATAGGACTTACGCAAGATTCATGGAATAACGAACCACAGAGGCACAGAGGTCACGGAGAAATGAGGATTTGAGAGATATTTTGCGTAAGTCCTGTTACAGTAGAAAAAATATTTCAGAACTTATGAGTACAAATTCTCAGTTTAGGTGTCACAATATAAATTATGAACTTTTTTAAACTCACATCATGAAAGCAATTTGGAATGGCGCTATTTTAGCCGAAAGCGATAATACCGTAGTTGTCGAAGGAAATCATTATTTCCCTGCTGACTCTATCAAGAAAGAATATTTTCAAGACAGTAGCACTCATACCACTTGTCCCTGGAAAGGGGTCGCTAGTTACTACAGTGTTGAAGTCAATGGCCAAGTTAATAAAGATGCTGCTTGGTATTATCCTAGCACCAAAGAGAAAGCTAAAAATATTGAAGGTTATGTTGCTTTCTGGAAAGGTGTAAAAGTGGAAGTTTAGTACACAAAAACATCCCGGACTTCTTAAAGAAGTCTGGATTCTAAATGAATTCTAACTTCTTGTACATTACTTGCATGGGAATTGCTATTATAAAAATAACATGGGTTTTACAACAGCCTATATATATGGGCGCACAATTTTCCCATTATAACATAATGATAATATAAGTTTTGGGTTTTGTCAAGTCTTGATGTAAATTTAAATTATCAGCATTATGATGTCCGGGATTTAAGGATTTTGGGCGCAGTTTACGCGCCCCTATTTGTTGCTAAATTTAATTTTTGGCTGTTGGTTGAGCGTTGGGAATGGTGATATCGATGGTTGTCATCTTAGCTGCTAAATTGGTTAATGGTGATTTCATTGACTTTTGATTTCCGACTACTAAAGTAACTAAATTTTCTGGTTTTAAGTATTTCCCTGCGACCCGTTTCACATCTGCTACTGTAGTAGAATTAATGGCTTTTTGATAGCGAAATAAGAAATCAGCGGGATAACCATAATATTCGTATCGCATTAATCTAGATAGAGTTTGACTAGGATCTTGAAAGTTGAAAACAAAAGAGTTTAATGTTGAATCCTTGGCTCTATTTAATTCTTTGGTAGTGACGGTTTGAGTTTGTAACCGTTTAATTTCTGTTTCCAGGGATTTGATGAATTGAACTGTGGTTTCTGTGCGAGTTTGTCCTCCAGCTACGAATGTTCCTGGATAGTCAAAACGGGGATTCCATATTCCATACACAGAATAAGCTAAACCTTGACGTGATCGCAATTCATTAAATAAGCGTCCCCCAAAGCCATTTAATATGTCATTCATGACATCTAAGGCTGGATAATCAGGATTGTCAAATTGTCCGCCCAAATGACCAATTAAAACGCTACTTTGGGTGAGTTGAGGTTGATTAACAAAATATACACCACCTAAATTAGCTTGAGTGACTTGTGGTAATGGGATTTTAGCAAGATCAGAGTTAGGTTTCCAGTCTCCGAATTTGGCTTGAATGAGCGATCGCATTTTTTGAGGATTAAAATCGCCGACAATGCCTAGTATTATATTATTGGGGTGAAAATATTGTTGATAAAATTTCAGCAAATCATCACGGGAAATTTTATCAAGAGTTGCATATTCAACTGTCCGAGCATAAGGACTATTTTTGCCGTAGATTAATTTTCTCAACTCTCGACTGGCAATACTATTAGGATTATCATTGCGACGAGCAATAGCGCCACGAATTTGGGTTTTTTCCAAATCTAACTTTTCTGGAGCAAAAGCCGGTTCTCGCAGTACCTCAGTAAATAGCCCAAATGCCATTTCTATATCTTCGCTGAGGGCTTCAAAACTGGCACTAGCAGCAGTTTCTCCCATATCTGTTTCCACAGAAGCGGCTCGTTGTTCCAGAATTTCATTTAATTCATTTGCGGAATGTTTTTGAGTACCACCACTGCGTAATGTAGAACCCACCAGACTAGCTAAACCAGCTTTTTCTCCTTGTTCCCAACGACTACCTGTTCTGATCATGGCTGTACCAGTTACTAATGGTAGTTCATGATCTTCCATTAAATAAACTACCAAGCCATTTTCCAGTATATACCGTTCATACTTAGGTAATTTAATTGTCGATAGTGGAGGAAACTTTAATTCATTGTAATGTTTTGCGGTGGTTATTGCCCAAGAAAAATTCAAGTTTAGTAGTAAACAAGCAACAACAGTTACCAAGGTAAAAACAAATCTTTGTTTCTTAGAAAAGGAGAATTTTTTGCTTTTCAAATCAAACCTCAACATATCTATTTTCAAATTTGTTAACGGAGCTTTTCTGCCAGAGGTATTTTAACCTGGTTGTTTTGATAACAACTTGCCAACTATACGATTTTCTGGCGTAAAAGTTGCCTTAGCTACTCTTTGAATATCTTCAGGAGTGACAGCGGCAATTTTGTCTAATTGCCCAAATAAATTCCGCCAAGAACCGGTTTTGACTTCATATTCTAACAATTGTTCTGCCATGCCTGAGTTAGAATTAAGTCCGCGTAATAACCCGGCTCTAGCTTGGGTTTTTAGTCTTGTTAATTCTACCGCAGATACAGGTTCAGTTTTCAATTTCTCAATTTCTTGTCTTAAAGCGATCGCTATTTCATCTACTGTTTTACCTGGAGATGTGAGAGCATAAAAGAAGATGAGATTGGGATATTTATCCCCTGGAAAACCACTAGAACCTTCAGCAGTTAGGGCTAAGTTTTGTTTTTCTACTAAAGACTTATAAAGTCTTGATGTTCTGCCGTCACTCAATAAACTACCGATGATTTCATAAACTGCATTATCAGAATCGGTAATAGCTGGACGATGATAACCTTCTAAATACCAAGGTTGGGTAGATAGTTCTAAAGTAACTTCTTTGGTGGCGGTTTGTTGGGGTTCTATGGGTAATTGTTGTTGTGGTTTGGGTTTAGATTGATAACGGCCAAAATAAGTTTGGGCTAGTTTTTTGACTTCAGCGGGATTGACATCTCCGACAATAGCAATTGTTAAATTACTGGGTACATAGTAAGCATCAAAAAACTTCTTAACATTCTCTGGTGTTAAGTTGCGAATATCTTGATCATAACCAATTACTGGTCGGCGGTAAGGATGAACTTTGAAAGCAGTATCTATGAATTTTTCTACCATCTGGCCGATAGGAGAATTTTCTATTCGCATTCGTCTTTCTTCTAAAATCACTTCTTTTTCTTTATAAAATTCCCGAAATACAGGATCTAAAAAGCGATCGGATTCTAGAGACATCCATAGTTCTAATTTATTAGCTGGAAAACTGTAAAAATAGCGCGTGGCTTCGGAGGAAGTATTCGCATTTAAACCCACACCTCCAGCTTGTTCAACTATTTGCCCCATTTCGTTTTGTTTAACTAATTTCAGGGCTTGAGATTCTACTGATTTAAATTCAGTTTCTAACCGCGCTATTTCATCTTTTTTGCCGTTGGTTTTGGCGATTTTGATTTGGTTATCTAACTTTTCTAACTTTTCTAAAAGTGGTGCTTCGGCTTGATAGTCTGTAGTCCCAATACGCTTTGTACCTTTAAACGCCAGATGTTCCAGAAAATGGGCTACTCCTGTTTGTCCATCTGGTTCATCAATGCCACCTACATCAGCATAGGTGAGAAAGGAAACTACTGGGGCTTGATGTCTTTCTAAAACGATGAATTTCAGTCCATTATCAAGCCGAAATTCGGTGAGACGATTAATTACTTGTTCTAGGTAAGGTTGAATTGAATTTGGGGATTTTTCCAGGGATATGGCCATTTCTGGCATCCACCCCCAGTTAAATAATATCAACGCCAAAGTGATGGCTAGAAGACGACGATATGGAGACTTTTTTCGGTTATCCAGGAATAGATCTAAAATTGTTTGGTGCATAAACAAAAGTTAAGGTTAAAGTAAATCTACATTACTTGGAAAATAGAATAATTAACACCAAGAGAGTTAACTTGCTATTAGGTCTTCTGTAATTTTTCCATCCTCCGTTGCACAATAGGGCTACAAGTCCTGTTTTGGGGATATCAAAATAAATACTATGCGAGTTTTTCATTCTCCGCCATCGTCAGAAAACCAGACGCGCACACGCATTTTGCAAGCAGCACAACGGTTATTTGCTGCGAAGGGGTTCGAGGGAACTACAACCCGTGATTTAGCACAAATTGCGGGGGTCGCTGAAGGCACTCTCTTTCGTCATTTTGCCAATAAAAAAGCAATTTTTGTGGAAGTGGCCACTAGTGGCTGGGTCGATATTCTCACAGATTTGCTGACTGAACTTAGTGAAATGGGTAGTTATAAGGCTGTTGCTCCAGTTATGCGTCGACGGATGTGTAATTTACAGAAAAACGCCGATATCATGCGCGTTTGCTTTATGGAAGTACAATTTCATCCAGATTTGCGCGATCGCATTCAAACAGAAATAATTGAGAAAATGACAGAAGTTGCTGAGGCATTTTTTCAAACCGCAATGGACAAAGGCATCTATCGTCAGATGGATGCCAAACTTGGAGCTAAAGTATTTTTGGGTTTATTTGCGATCGCTGGTTTTTCTGATCATACCCTCATAAACCCCAATGCCTCCCCCCAAGAAATGCAAAAAATGGCGGAAGGATTGGCGGATATCTTTCTTAACGGTGTCCTAGCCAAGGAATAGGCTTTCTAGTAGAGAGGAGATGTTTCTCAATAACCACTGACCACTGACAATTGACCACTGACCACTAACCAATAACTAATTACCCATTGCTTGAGCTTGATGACTCCACTGTTGCACTAGTTCAACTGCTGGACACAAATTGCGGTTATGCAATGTTGCTACTTGCAAACGCATAACCTGTCTGTGCAATCTGTGAGTAGGAGTTTGTGCTAATTGGGCTACGGAAATAACACCAGAATGAAGTAGTATACCGCAATATTGAGTTCCTACACTGGGAACACGAGCCAAACCTGCTAAAACGACCCATTTATTCACAGAATGGATATTGACCTGCAATTTACCCGCTAATACTATTCTCTCTTCTGGAGTTTTTCCTCTTTTAATTAGTTCTTCTGTGGTATTGATGCCACAACTTTTCAGTTGGGCCTGATCTTCTGGACTTAATCCTGGTAAATCTTTAACAGGCCAATCAGATTTTTGCAGTAAATTTCTATTATTTGTACGGTTAGTAGTCATTTTTTGAGTTTTTAGTATGGGTTAATTTACGTAAAATTCAGAATTTAACGGGATTTCTCCGTTCTGAATTCTCACATTTTTATCAAATCACCATCCCTCTTTAGGACGGTATTACTAACATTATCACCTATAAAAAATGGAACTCTCAATTTATTTATTGCTCAACTTGCTCCATTAAAGGATGTTCATGGTCAATAATGCCCGATAACTGTCATCTCAAATCTAAAATTTTGATTACAAAAATTAACTTATACCTGTCTAAGATCCCTGACTTCTTGAACAAGTACCAGACCTGAATATCTGATCATCAATTCTTAATCTATAGTTAATTCTCCTCGCATTACTGTTACAGCTTGTCCAGATATAAAGACGCGGTTTGCCCCTGGATAGTAGACTTTCACCACTCCACCTCGACTGGAAGCTTGATAGGCTAAAAATTCATCTTTTCCCAATTTATCTCGCCAAAATGGAGCTAAACAACAATGTGCAGCACCAGTTACCGGATCTTCATTAATCCCTAAACCTGGAGCAAAAAAGCGAGAGACAAAATCATATTCTGATTCAGAATTAGCAAGGCTAGTAACGATAATATCAGCCTTATAGAAGGTTTTCATCTGGTGGAAATTCGGCTGCATTTCTCTAACTAATTGCTCAGATTCTACTTCTACTAAATAACCCAAAGAGTTTTTAACAACAGATTGACAAGTTACTCCTAAAATTTGACTTAATTCTGGAGGTAATTCGACAGGTTGGGAAAGATTTACCGGAAAATCTAACTGAATCCAATTATTTTCGAGTTTAGCGGTGAGGATACCACTTTTTGTATAAAACCGCGCCTCTTGATTGGGTAATAAATACCCTTGAGACCATAATACATGAGCGCTGGCTAGGGTCGCGTGTCCACAAAGGGGAACTTCTACTGTTGGTGTAAACCACCGTAAATTAAAACCGTCATTTTGTTTAATTAAAAAAGCAGTTTCCGACAAATTCATTTCTTGGGCGATATTTTGCATCCATAATTCAGACTTGGGGCTATTTAAAACACAAACAGCCGCAGGATTTCCCGTGAATGGATTATTAGTAAAAGCGTCAACTTGGGTAATAATTTGGTTCATTTTTAATCAAGAGTTAGGAGGTAATTGAATATTGGATCTGTGGGGATTATTTATGATTTAATTCTGAGTTTTTAGCTTCTGCTAAATGCTTAATGAGTGTAGACTGAGGTAGGGGTCCTTGCAAGTGATTCCAAGGTAAAATTTGCTCAGTTGACCAATTGCTATAAACATAAAAATCTAAGTCGGGAATTTGTCCTTTCAGTTGTTTAAAAGCCCGTTTATAACTTCCCAAGGAGTCGCCAAAATCACGGGTTAATTCTAATAATTGAGAAAGTCGGCGATCGCCTCTGGACAACAAAGCCTGTATAATTGACCAATTATAGCTTTCTGGTCGAAATTCTATCCCTTGAGGTTTGAGATATTTTTGTAATAATTGTAATCTTTTTTCCGCTTGCTTATTTACCCCAAACCATTGAAATGGAGTATGAGACTTAGGAACAAATGTACTACATCCCAGGGTTAAGCGCAGTCCAGGTGCAGCTTTTTTAACATTTTCCATCATTTTTATAGTTGCGTCCACATCTTCGGCTGCTTCTCCAGGAATTCCTACCATTCCATAGAGTTTTAAACTAGATAAACCACCGACTTTTGCATTAATAGCCGCTTGGATAATTTCATGATTATCTAATTTTTTATTGACAAATTTCCGAACTTTTTCTGAACCACTTTCTACAGCAATTGTCAATGATTTTGTATCTCGCTTCACCAAAGTTTCTACTAATTTAACTGTAACTGTATTGGTTCTCACAGAAGCTACACTCAATCTAATATTATCATATTTAGGTTGACTGATATAATCTAATAATTCTATAAATTCTGGATGTTGGGTAACAGAAGCCCCCAATAAACCCAAACGATTTGTAACTGTTAAACCCCGTTCAATTCCCGGAATTAAAGAATTTTCTAAACTCGCAGTTCTAAAAGGTAAAGTTAAATAACTAGCTAAACAAAAGCGGCACATTTCTGGACAACTCCGCACCACTTCCACCATATAAATATTTTCCCAAGCGGCTTTTTCTGTAACAACAGTAGAAGCAGAAAGAGTATTTCCTCGATAGGTTTGCTTTTGAATAATTGGCGGAATTTCCGTCAAAATGGGATTAATTGATTTTATTTCCCCGTCTGGGGTGATATATTCAATTGCATATAAACTAGGAATATAAATTCCAGGAACTTGAGATAAAGTTTTTAATTGAGTTTCTCTATCAGCATTTCTGACTTTTTTATAAGTATCTATAAAATCACCAAGTAGGTTTTCACCATCTCCCAATAAAATGATATCAAAAAAATCAGCATAAGGTTCAGGATTAGCGGTCAAAACTGGTCCACCACCAAAAATTAGTGGATGATTTTGATGACGGGAATTAGCCCGAATAGGAATTTCTAAAGATTCCAAAAGATTAAAAATATTCACATAATCTAATTCCCAGGACATAGAAAAACCTAATAATTCTGGATGTCTAGGAAGTTGTTCTCGGATATCAGTAAATAAGCGGCTGACCTGCAAATCATCACGCATAGCTAAGGTCGCCCATACCACCTGATAACCCAGACTAGTTATCCCGACGGTGTACTCATTGGGAAAAGCGAAAATTACCGGAATAGCGTTATGATTGGGAGTTGCGGGGGTAAATAGAAGGCGTTCGTAGTCAAATACAGATGATGTCACAGTTTTTCTTAGTGGAGTTATTTATATTTAATTTTAAGCCATAGAATAATCAAGTTAAAACACAATGTCACCCCATTAGCAAGAATGACTGGTAAAGCACCAAGAATAATCCCATAGACTAACCATAACAACAAACCACTCATGAACACAATTAGCATTACATAAGAGACATCTTTTGCTGATTTTGTCTGCCATATTTGGAGCATTTGCGGTAGAAAAGCGATGGTGGTTAATACACCTGCAGCTAATCCTAAAATGGTAATAAAATCCATATTTAACAATATGTCCTTGATTTGAACATTCTACCACATTAATTGCAGATATTTAACCGAATACTAGAAATTAATAGTTAAAAAAAAGGCTTTTTGGTACTTGTTATGCTAAACTTTTAAATAAAATGCTAATTTAAGAAACATTTGATTTGTAAATTTTCACACAACCTTTACAAAACTTTTAGTAATTTATTGATATATTTTTCAATAAAAATAGCTTATGGTATAAGTACCCAAGAGCCAAAAAAAAAATCAGAATTTCAGTTTGATTATTTACAGTAAATCCTCAAATTTTAAGGATGGTAAAGGATGTTTTTCTAAAGAATCTTTAATGGTTTTATCTATGATTCTTTCCTGCTCTTCCTGTTGTTTATCTTTTATTTCTTCATTTGTAAAAATCTGATCATAAGTCTCTATAAAACTAAGTAATACTTGCTTAAAATCTTGGTTGTTAATATCTATTTTTTGAGAAAATTCCTGTAATTTTGCTGATATTTCTTGACTGTTACTATTTGATGAAGTTCTAATTTTTTGTAAGTTTTCTGGGAATTTAGTTAATAAATCTCCCATATCAATCCCATGTTCTGTAAATACATCTTGTAAAGGCTGTATTTGTTGATGAGATTGTTGTAATTGACTATTATCAGTAAGTGAATTATCTAAAATCTCTTTAAATTGCTGAATGAATTTTTCTAATCCTAATTTAGCTAATTCAGGATAATTTTTGATTTCTTCAGGAGAAGCATTTGTGAGTTTACTTATCAAATCTATGATAAATTCTTCATCATTAGCAATTTGAGGTTTTTGTGAAAGTGAAGATTGAATAATTTCTGTGAGAGGAATTTTTACATCTTCTAAACTTTGTTTTATTTCGGTTTCTAAATATTGTTTAGCTTCTGTTTCTGTGATTTCAAAGGGAGTTATAGCATTAATATCAACACTTTTTTCTTCGCCCAAAAGTGTGGAAATGAGAAAATCACCATCTGGAATAATCTCATTTATAGGAATAAGAAAATACTTGTCCTGATTAGCATCTACCCACAAAGAAAACTGCTGATAATGATTTAAAAGTTTATCCATTAGTTTATTATAAAAATTACTTAAGAAAGTCGCCTTGGAAAATGTATTTAGGAATGTAGTCTGATTCTACATCTATAGTTATACCTCTCTCATAAGCAATAGAAACCAAGCCTAATATACCAATTGCTATAAATCCAATAGGTCTGTTTTTCATATCCTTTTTACTCCAGTGTTTTTTGTGACATTCAAGAGCTTTAATCAGAGATTTATTGAACGCAGCACTATCATTTTCTAACAGACGAAAAAGCAAGTCTATCTCTGGAACTGCAATGTTGAGTGCATAATCTACTGTTCCTACTTTTACTAGTTCTGGATCAGTAGCCTTCATTGCTTCTATTACCCTTTGAGGGGTGTCTGTTGCTCCTTTCCAGAAACTCTGTAAAGCCTCTATCTGTAAGTAAAGATATTCATCATTACGACTACTTGATTGTTTCAAAACTGCAACGGGAATTTCAGCAAGTCTGTCATTTAGGTGACTTTCTCGACAAGCTACTCCCAGATAAAAGCCGTGTAGCCAACTAATTCCATCAGAGTAGCTGTTGACACCAGCAGGTAACATTACAGGATCTCCTTCACCAGCAAAGACTTCATAGTTTCCTTCTGGTAGGGAGGCAAGTTCACAAACACTTGTAAGAGAATAAGCAACAATGCGTAAAGCCCGGTACAGTTGTATTGAATTCGGATCAAGAATACACTGATACCCCGCATAGGAACGGGCATTTCTCGCTAGTGTACCTAGATTAGCAGACGCTTTGTGGATATTCTTGATGCTTTTCTCTAGCAGACTGGCGTAATAATCGTAATCAGATTGAATATCGTCAAGGTCTGCACTGTGTCGGGATATGTTCATAATATTTCTCAAATCAGGATACCATTATTATATTCCCTATAAGGAGTACATATAATTAATAAGACGAAAATCTTTACTCAGGCAAAAAAAGTTCAGTATGTGGTTGAATGAGGTTGAGTTGAACAAACTCAAACTTGAGGCAGTGCGTCAGGGGGTAGCAATGTCAGAAATCATGCGGGATTATATTAGAAATCTACCTGAACCCCAAAATAATGGTGATAGCGCAGCGTGGCGGTAGCCATAGTTTTATCGAGAGAACAAAAGGGTTAATTAACAGTTGAAATATATAGTTTAGTTGGAAATATCAAATTCTTTGATCTGGATATCCTGTAACTGTGCATTACCTGAGCTATCGGTTTTAATGGGAGCGCGGACTTCTAGGTACTTGATATTATGTTGATCAGCGTCTCCTAATTCCCGTCCTGCTGTTTTTGCTGCTTTAGAACTTTGGTTATTCGACATAATGTCAACAATCTCCTCAAAATAGGGTTTTGAACCTTGTTGAGCTTCTCTCGCCCCATCTGCAACTTTTCTAGTTCCTAGAGAACCACTGCCTCCCTTAGCTTCTATAACTATCCAAGTGTCACTTTCGCCTGGATTTTTGGCTGGTACTCGCCATACTTGATCAAAATCTCCTGATTGAGAATTAGCATTGGGTCCACCATACACAAGTTCAGCTTCAGGGTATTTTGATTTGACATAGGATTCACTAGCTTTTTCCCCTAACTTTCGACTTTGTTCGTTAATTTCAGAGAGAGTTCTTGATCGCTCATTAATTTTGTCTAGTTCTGCTTGTTTTTCTTTTGTAAATGTATCTGGGTTTTCTTTCTTCAACTTTTCTAAATCTTCTCTTCGAGCTTTTAATTCTTTATTATCTGTAGATCCTAATTCTTCTGATAATTTATCACGACGACTACGAGCGTCTTCACGCGCATCTAATAACTTTTTATAATCTGCTTTTTGCTCCTCTGGAATTTTCATTTTTTCTGAATCAGCCGACTTATAACTTGCAGGTGTAACGTTAGTGTCTACGTTAACAAACTCACCTTTTTCTCGATCATAGGCTCGTTGTGGAACTGGTTTTCCATCAGAATCAACTACAGAAAGGCGACGATAGCTTAGATTACCATTTTGATCATGAACCCAGACATAGCCAGGTTCTGCTTCTGGATAGCCACGAGATTGAGCTTCTTCACTTCCTTTCAGTTTTTTACTAGGATTAAAATTGTCTTCTTCTGTAGAATCAGGTTCAACCTTTCGTTTTTTTGCTGCTGCTTGTAGTTCTTTTTCAAGTTCTTGTGCTTGTCTTGCTTTCTCATTTGCATCTGGTATTTTCTCAATTTCATCAAGACGTTTTTTAAGTTCTGGTTTTTCTTTTAGTTGGTCTTCATACTTGTTTCTAATTTCTCCACAATCTGAACATCTAACTACACGACCATCTTTGAGAACTTTAATCTCATGGCCATCACCAGTTTTCTCTTTAGCAACTATTCCTGGTTCGATTTCTGGTTGATCTCTATGATGGGTTCTTTCATTACTATCTTGATTAGTTTTTTGCGGTGTGGAAGATTTAGTATTATTTTGATTTTGTTTTTCACTAATTCTCCGATCTCGATCTAATTCTTTCGATTCTTGTTTGGTTAAAGTCCGGTTTTCTAATTTTTGTTCTAATTCTGCTTTCCTCTCTGGTGTTAACTGTTTATTTCGATGATCATCATTATCAGTTAGATTTTTAGGTTTAGAAGTATTATTATCAACCTCTGGAGACTTATCAGTTAAATTTTTAGGTTTAGAAGTATTATTATCAACCTCTGGAGACTTATCAGTTAAATTTTTAGGTTTAGAAGTATTATTATCAACCTCTGGAGAAGTATCAGTTAAATCTTTAGGTTTAGAAGTGTTATTATCAACTTCTGGAGAAGTATCAGTTAAATCTTTAGGTTTAGAATTGTTATTATCAACTTTTGATTTATCATGCCCTAAAGAACGCAGTTTATCACCATAAAGTTTATTTGCTCCTGCTGCTGCTAAATTACCTAAAGCAGATGTTCCGGCACTTTCTCCTAACATTCCTAAAGAAAATTCTTCACCTTTAATTAAGGTTTTATCTGCCACATCAATGGCTGTATCAGCAATAGTATCAGTAGCAAATTCTGTTCCAGCTTTAAATAATTTATTATCAACTTTATCTAAATCTAGTTTCTTGCTAAGTTTACCAAAACCACCTTTGAGTAAATCACCTCCAGCATTACTTAGTAATGAACTAGCAGCAGATGAACCTAACATTTGCCAAGATAACTCTTTTTTCTCAATAAATACTTGTTTGAGTACGTCACTAGCTGTATCTGTAGCTGTTTCAATTGCATATTTAGCTGCATATTTACCAACAGTATTAGTAATAGCTTTAAGGGCTTTATCTGCTCCTCTAATACCTACTAATTGCAGTACACCTGTGACACCACCAATACCAGCTTGCATTGCGTAATCTTGCCAAGATGACATTTTACCATCTATCATGTCATTAGCAGCTTGTTTAAGCACTCCTCCGGCTGCTCCTATTAAAAAGGCTAAACCAATAGCAGCACCTAATCCTACTCCTGAAGCTGCTAGGGCGGCGATCGCTACGGTAACAGCTACGGTAATGACAATATCAATCACAACCTTTAATACACTCTTCCAAGCGGGTTGTACTTTTGCGGCTGCGTCCTCGGCTGCTTTATCAATAGATTCAACTAAACTGGGGTTTTGATCTGAACCTTGTAAAGAACCCCGTAAACCTGCTTGTAATTGTGTGGCACTTTCGTCTAATTTGCCATCTAAATTGGTAATTACTCCTTGAATTTGCTGTTTTAAATTATCAACTAATTGACTAAATTCGCTCACAGTTTGATCTACACGAGCTTGTACCATACTCGTATGACCTTCTGTAAGTTGACTAAAGATATTAGTTGCACTTCCTACCATTTCTGTGGTACTGGTGGCAAATTCTTGCGCTATTTCCGCGCCTTGAGATGATGCTTGTTGTCCAATATTATTAATACTATTAATACTTTGGGCTGTTTGTTGTTGTAGTCCTTGAGTTGAGTTATTAATTCCAGTTTCTAATGCTATTTGTGTACTATTTTCAATCTGATTTAATTGAGTTTCTGCTTCTATAATTACCTGATTAATAGTTTGTAAATTAGGAGTTTTAATACCTTGAGCTTGTTGGGCAAATTCTTGATATGCTAATTCTAAATTAGTTGTACCTTGGGCAACAGATTGTTGTAAACTAGCAATTGATTGTTGTCCTTGGGTATCAATTCCTAATTTTTGTTGTTGTCCTAAATTTTGAACTTGACTTAATTGGCTGGCTTGCATTTGATCCAGAGAAGCCATTGTTCCATTTAAGTTTTGATCTAATCCTTGAATTTGACCATCTCTTGTTTGAGATGCGATGGTTAATGCTTGTTGTTCCGATTGATTTAAATCATTTAAAGCACTATTATATTTAACTTCTAATTCTGAACTTTTGTTAGTAATTAATTGACTAATTCCATCATTTACTTGTCCTTTACTATTACCTAATTCATCCGCTTTTTGATTAGCATTATTAATTAATCCAGTTTTAAAATCACCACCTGCTTTATTGGCTGCATCTGTTTTTGCTTTCCGCCAATTTTGGACATAGGTATCTCGATCAAAACTTTCTAAAAATTTTGTAACTACATTACCGGGTTCTGGTGGTGACTGCTGAGAAAATGCAGCTTGTTTGTTAGCAACAATTCCATCAACATTTCCCGCTACTATTGTTCCTGCTTCTCGGAATTTTGTATTACCTGTTTTAAAGGATTGATCAACGTCTTGTCGACTTTTTAGACCTAGATCATTTAGTTGTTGAGTTGATTTTTGATATTCTTGAATTAATTTTTGTCTAGCTGCATTTGTAGAAGTTTGTATTCCTTGAACACTGCTATTATATTGAGTCGCAATTTGTTCTCTAGCTGCTGCTGCTTGAGTTTGTACTTGATTTTTAGCTTGAGCGATCGCATTATTAATTATGCCTTGATTTTGAGCGATTGCTGTATCAATTTCTGCTTTTTGCTGATTTAAAGATGTGGAAATTTGAGGTGCAATTATTCCTCCCATTGCTGATACTTTTGCCATTCTTTCGCCACCAGAAGCCATAAAATTAGACATAGCTAATTCAGCTTGTCTTTGTTCTGCTTCCATTGACTGAGCAATTTTATTTTCAGGAATTTGTTGAACTACTATTCCTTGTTCAGCAGCAGCTAGAGAAGTTTGGGGATCATCTGTTTGATACAAAATCATCCCATTACCTACATCTCCCATAACTTCTGTAGGGTTAATATGATCAATTCCTGCTTTATTTGTAGCAAAAGTTGGTTTAATTACAGGAGGAGTAAAACTAATTTGTTGGCTTTTTAAATTCTGGGAATTAGACTCACTTTGATTAATTTCTTCCTGAGTTTGTGAAACTTCTGTTTGTGCTTCCTGAGATTTATTAGCTATAGTTTCTGTTTGCTGTTCTGTCTGATTTTCTCCTTCTGTACTTCCTTGCTCTTTACTACTTTCTCCTTGAGTATCACCTTTTTGATTATTAGTTTCTTGACTCTTTTCTTTTTCATCTACAACTTGTTGATCTTTTTCCTCACCTTCTTTTGTTGGCGCTTCTGATTTTTTAATTTCCTGAATAGCTTGATTAGCCTCATTATTAGCGGTTTTCGCTTCTTCTAAATTAGGTTCATTTTTCGGATTTTTTTGATCTTGTTCTTGATTTTGTATAACATTACCATTTTCCAGATCATTATTATTTGGTTGTATATTATTACTATTCTCTTGTTTATTATCTGTTTCTTTTTGTGTTTTTAATTGATTATTATTGTTTTGGGGGTCATTTTTAATATTTTCTGTATCATCTGTATTTACTGGATGATCAGAATTTTGATTAGTTACATCAGTAGTATTTTCTGTTTGTGAATTTGAGTTGTTATTTAATTCATTATCTTGACTAGGAACAATCTTACTTTCATCAATTTCTTTTCCCTGAATTTGTTCCTGTGTTTTTTCTTTTTCACATTCTGTGCATAGTCTTTGTACAGAGCTTTTCCCATTTTGCTGCACTACATGAGTCAATTCATGTGCTAATAATTCCTGTCCGTCTCTACTTCCGGGATTATAAGCTCCCTGACTAAAGAAAATATCTTGTCCTGTAGCAAAAGCGCG
>Ga0208596_1000010_pt1 | contig 78282 bp, 69 predicted proteins | sample LakMenEpi12Jul11_FD_150686 | JGI IMG/M metagenome (GOLD analysis project Ga0208596, IMG submission 150686) | Freshwater microbial communities from Lake Mendota, WI - 12JUL2011 deep hole epilimnion (SPAdes) | ecosystem: Environmental > Aquatic > Freshwater > Lake > Epilimnion/Euphotic zone ...
GTACGGGTTTTGATGTGTTACCACTTCCTATCATACCTGCCTACAATCCTTATTCCATCACTCTTTGAGCCTACTTTGTCGCCCCGTCAGGTCATCCATAATAACCCACAGGTAGCAGGAAGTACGGGACGACTGGCGATTACATGATCCTGCAAAAATGGGTTTTCTGCTAATGTTAATTGGCGTTTAATACGATAGGTTTTTAAATCATTAGATAAGGTTGCGGGAACATATATTAAGGGACTACCAATTACCAATTGAACTGCATCTTGATTAGCGGTATTTAGTTCATCAATTAATATTTGTGTACCTGTTTCTACAGGAATAACCTCAATACATTTTTCCGCAAATGCTTTCTTTAATTCTGGTGATACCATACCAATTTCCCAAGGTCCCCAGTTAATAGCCATAACATGACAGTTAGGGTAATTATGCTTAATTAAATGGGCAGATTTGTTGAGGATTTCATTGGCTATGGCATAATCAGATTGTCCTACATTCCCATAAAATCCAACTACAGAAGAAAACAAAACCAAGTATTGCAATTGACTTGCTGGTACACACCGCAGGAGATTTTCTAAACCTTTAACTTTGGCTGCATAAACATTTTCAAAGTCTTGAATTGATTTTTTTTCAATGCGTTTATCAGCTAAGTTTCCTGCACCATGAATGATGCCAGTTATCACCCCAAAACGTTCAATTACATCTGCCAGTTTTGATTCTAATAATACTGTATCGGTAATATCTACGCTCAGATATTCTGCTTTTCCTCCTGCTTTTTCAATGGCTTTAAGAGTATTTTGAATTTCTCGCTGTGAGGAAATAACCTGATACTTTTTCTGTACCATTATCGGTGTTGGTTTTTCCCCTTGGGCTTGGAAATTTTCTAAGATTCGCTGTTTTAATTCGGCTTCATTTTTGCAGTTTTCCGACCAAACTGGTTCGGGTTCTGCACTCGAACGCCCTAGAATAATAAATTTACATTGATATTCTTGGGCGATTTTAATTACACATTGGGCTGTGATTCCTTTTGCACCACCACTTACTAAAAATACTTGATTTTTGGTAATTTTTCTTTGAGAATTATTAGTTGGTAATGGAGCGAAATCTGCGATTAAGTTAACTCTACCTTTGCGGCTATATCCTACTTCTTGAATTAACAAGTTTGGATCATAAATTTCAGCGAGGATATGTTTTACTGATGTTTCTGGGTCTAAGTCTGGATTTAAGTCAAGAGAACGACAAAATACATTTTCCCATTCTTGATTAATAGTCTTAATAAGTCCAAATAATCCTCCAGCAATTGCACTAAAGTTATGGGTTTCTGCTAATCCAAATTCACCATCTAAATGTGCAACGTTAATAAAACAACTGCGTCCGAATTTTGAGGCTTTGTTCAGTGGTTCTTTTAGATATTTAGCGATTAAGAAGACATGAAGAAGAATAGATTTATCTACATTTAATGGTGTTGCTGGCTGGAGGTGAATAAATGCAGCTACAGTGCCATAATTATCTGCAATTTGTTTTAAATGGTGTTCTAAAGTTTCTTCATTCCAATCAGTTAAAACTACTTTATTGATATCTTCATTAACGGTCGACTCGATACCTGGAAAACTTAAAACTACAGTTTTCCAACCCTTAGCTATTAAATTTGTTGCTAATTTATTAGTAATATCAGAACCATCATCAGTTATTAATGCAATGTGGTTTTCAGAAAGTGAAAATTCTAAACTGTCAGGTGTGGGAAGTTGCTGTAATTTTGCAATACTGCGGCGAATATTTGGCTGGAATTTGGTTGTTGATATCTCTAATATTTCTTCGGTCAATAACTTAGTTACTCCCTGGGCTTGCTGCTGCATATAATTTGCAATTTCCCCCAAAGTTCTTAATGGTCCTAATTCTTCAGGGTTGGGTTTAGGTAAGTCGGGATATATTTCTAATAAACCCCCTAAAATTTCTACTCTTTTGATAGAATCAATTCCTAAATCTGCTTCTATATCCATTGACAGTTCTAGCATTTCTACGGGATAACCTGTTTTTTCACTCACAATTGTCAAAAGAATATGACTTAGATTTTCGGGAATTTCTATTACTGGTTTCTGTTCCTCAATTTCAAGTGGAGATATAATTAATTCTGGTTTGGGAACTTCTATTAATACCTCTGTGGTAGTAATTGCTGTTGATATTTCTACCTGTTGATTTAAGATATCTGGAACTAAAGTTTGCATATATTCTGCAATTTGTTCCAAGGTTCTTAATTGTCCTAATTCTTCGGGGTTGGGTTTAGGTAAATCAGGATATATTTCTAATAAACCTCCTAAAATTTCTACTCGTTTAATAGAATCAATTCCTAAATCTGCTTCCATATCCATTGACAGTTCTAACATTTCTACAGGGTAGCCTGTTTTCTCACTGACAACGTTTAGCAGAGTTTTACTAAGGGTAGTTTTATCTATGTTAATTGGAATTTTGGGAATTATGGTAATGGTCTTTTGATCATTTTCTAATTCCTCTGGAACTTGGGGAGAGCAAATAGGTTCTTTAACTACAAAATTAGCAGATTGAGGCTGATTTATGTAACTAATAACTCTATTTTCTGAAGTTAGTAAATGAAAATGTTGCTGGAGAAGTTGAAAATAATCATGGCTATATTCATGTTGATATTTAAGATACTGTTCATGAATGCGAAGAGTATCGCCTTGATGATCATGAAACCGCATCATATTACGTTCAGAACTAGAAATTACTAATTGCTGATTTTGAGATTGATCTTCTGTAAGTTCACTATTTCCTAATAATGAATACTGTTGCTGCATTAATTGAGAAAATGTCTTTGTGTATTCTGTTTGATTGTGCAAAGATTGTTCATGAACATTAATAATATCCCGGTGTTGCTGACTAAATTCTGTGATGAAATTTTCTAAGCTGTGAATAACTTTTTCATAATTCTGCGGCTGACTTTTGATTTCTTCTAATTTACTATTAAGTGAATTAGTCGGTGTGTTGTCACCCTGTAATTCTTGTTTTCCATTAAATGAAGTTTGCGGTTTGTCGTTACCCTGTAATTCTTTATTCCCATTAAATGAAGTTGGCGGTTTGTTGTTAACTGTTGGTTGGGGAGATATCACCTCCACATGATGACCATTTTCTAAAGCTTTTGCAAAGGCTTTTTGAGTTTTTTCGGTAATATTGGTACTATTTAACCGGACATTTAAAACTTTTTGTTGGGGAATTTCGGGAATTTTAGTGGCGACTTGATAGGGGTCTAAATTTTCCAAAGATAACCCAGCTACTTGTAATTGAATTATAGCTTCTCGAAGTGTGCAATCACTATTTTTAGTATGATTTGCATTTAGGGCTATAGCTATGTGGGGTTTATCAGCTAAAATCTCTTTTACCAAATTGGTAAGGATATTTTTAGGACCAAATTCCACAAAACAATAACCACCAGCAGCATAGATATTTTCAATCTCCTGCTGAAATAATACCTGATTTAATAATTGTTCTTTGAGAATCTTTTGGATATCGTGAGGTTCTTGAGGATAACATCCACCTGTCACATTAGTATAAACAGGAATTTTTGCTTCATTGAAATTTACTTTTTCAACAGCTTGAGCAAAAGGTTTTTGAGCATGAGATACTAATGGTGTATGAAATGCTGCGGAAACTCCTAATAAAAAAGTAGAAAATCCTTGATTTTTGAGAATATCTTGAACTTGACTAATTTCCTTTTTCTTCCCAGCTAATACTATTTGATGCTGAGAATTTCTATTAGCAACTGCTACCAAAGGAAAGTTTTTAATTACTTCCGTTATTTGGTGAATATTCCCTTTGACGGCTAACATTCCCCCTGCATCAAAATCTGAATTTGCAGGTGTAGCCATGGCTTGTCCTCTAGCTTTTACTAAGAACAAATAATCCTCTTCACTTAATACACCCGCAGCCCACAAAGCCGTTAATTCACCAAAACTATGACCAGCGACAAAATCGGGTTTAAAACCAGCTTGTTGCAATATTTTATATAAGCCCGCACTAAATACACCAATTGCTGGTTGTGCATATTCAGTTTTCTGCAATGTTGCTAACTGAATTTGCTTTTGTGCTTGATCAAAAATCGGCTGGGGGAATACTACGGTTGATAAGGGTTGTAACCCATCTTCACACAATAGGCTATCCATGTGCGTATAGGTTTGGCGCAAACAGGGAAAATTTATTACTAACTCTCGTCCCATTTCTAAGTATTGTGAACCTTGTCCAGAAAACAAAGCCACCACTTTACCCCTTGCGTCTATCCCTGCTTGACGGTAGTAAATCCCTTGAGGATGTTCCCATGATTCGGCTTCAGGCTTCTGTTTCAGCCCTTTAATCACAATTTCCAGCAATTCCCCAGCTTGGGCTAAATCATTCGCTACAAAGCCAACTCTGGCATAATTAACGGGAATTTTGCCAATTTGAGACTCAGTAACTAATTGTTGATAGTGTTGTTCTTTACCATCAATCTGTAATTGTTGCTGGATTTGTTGACAACGAGATAACAACTCTGAAGCCGTAGGAGCAAATAGCAGCAACGATTGTGGCGTATGGTGTAAACGGTACGGGTGATGATGTTCATGTTCATATTCTTCCAAAACAACGTGATAATTTGTACCACCAAAGCCAAAGGCACTGACTCCCGCCCTTCTCGGTTGAGTGGGATGACTTATCCAGGGTCTAGTTTCCGTATTTAAGTAAAATGGTGAGTTCTCAATATTCAGTTTAGGATGGGGTTTACTGACATTGATTGTCGGCGGTAAGACTTTGTGATGTAACGCTAAAGCCGCTTTAATTAGACTAGCAGCACCAGCAGCCGCTTTAGTGTGTCCAATTTGGGATTTAACAGTTCCCAAAGCAATATGCTGTTTTTTTGGGTTATTTTCGCCAAAAACGGTGGTAATAGACGTAAATTCTGTAGGATCTCCTACCATCGTTCCTGTACCATGGGCTTCAATCAAACCTATACTGGCAGGTGATATTCCTGCTTCATTATATGCACGATGTAAAGCATTTATTTGTCCTTCGGGACGAGGTGCATAGATACTTTTATACTTACCGTCGCTAGAACTGCCAACACCTTTGATGACTGCATAAATGCGATCGCCATCTCGTTGAGCGTCTTCTAATCGTTTTAGTACCAGCATTCCCACGCCTTCACCTAACATCATCCCGTCAGCATCAGCATCAAAGGGTTTCACCTTATCCCCTGGAGAAACCGCCGGGGTTTTACTGAAGCACATATAGGCGAAAATTGAGTTATCCGTATCCACACCACCAGTTATCATCATGTCGGCGCGATGTTCCACTAACTCGCTAATAGCCATTCTCAGTGCGCCTAAAGAACTTGCACAAGCTGCATCTACTACGCAATTCATTCCGCCTAAATCTAGGCGATTAGCGATACGTCCAGAAATTACATTAGCTAACATTCCGGGGAAGGCGTTTTCTTCCCATTGCACATATCCACTTTTGATTTTTTCAATAATTTTTTGGCTATCTTCATCTGATAAACCACTATTTTTCAAAACTTTTTTCCAAAGAGGATCTTGCAATCTTGCACCCAAAGGAACAGCCAATTGTCTACCAATTGCTACTCCTAATACTACCCCTGTTCGTTCGTGATTAAATTGGCGAGATACACCATAACCAGCATCTTCTATCGCCTCTTTTGCTACTACTAAACCCAGTAATTGAGAAATATCTGTCACCTCCAAAATATTAGGAGGTAAGCCAAATTTCATGGGATTAAAATCAATATCTGGTAAAAAACCTCCTCGTTTACAATAGGTTTTATCTGGTGCTTTAGGATCAGGATCATAATAATCATCTATATGCCAGCGGGAAGCAGGAACATCAGTAATACAATCCACTTTCTGAATAATATTTTCCCAGTATTCCTGTAAATTCTTCGCCTGAGGAAAGATAGAAGCCATACCAATAATTGCTACATTAGTTGTTCGCAGTTTGGCATTAATTTCATTTTTCATCTTTGTGGTATCGGGCATATTTTTTTTCACCGTTATCATCTTGAGTACGGACTTTTCGCAGTTACTAATTTCAGATTGTAACTGTGCAAAATCAACTTCAAATTTGGAAGCAGCCATGATCATATTTCACTTTTTTGATCGGGCAATATGCAAGTTGAAATGAGATTTTTTAATTCAGTTAATTTCCGAAAATATGACTTTTACTTAGAGTATACCTAAGTAAATTTTTAATTTTCATCCTTAATGGTATTGAAATCTTTTTTTGGCATGAATTATTAATGAATACTGTGGCGGTCAAATATGAAATAGTCTGATTAATCCTGTAGCCTATAAATTAATTTCCGCCTATATTAATCCTAGTCTAATGACAACCCTATGGCAACTCATAAGCAACTCACATCCAATTTTATAACAATCTTGCAAATGTAAAATTGCTGGAGTTATCAAATAAATATCTTACCTTGTCCAATACACTAATTATTATCTAAGTTTTAGCCATTTTGACAAAAGTTGTATAGAGATTGCATATTCTTAATTTCCACTTATTGAAAACTTTATTTTACAATAGCCAAGAATAGAAAATCCTCTGAATACAAATAAAATCTTAAATATATAATGGTTGTTCATTAGTTTCTAATTCTAAATATTTAATTTTTGCATCTATCTCCAGAAATATTTTTTTGCTTTTGTAAAATTAGTCACTATTAAATATATCTAAGGAATTAAAAATATATTTTTTATCAATTTATGTCCTAAGTTTGAGATAATACAAAATTAGTAATTCTTGATCTATTTAAGGAATTGATAATTTGATGCTTACAAGTTTTGCAAATCCAAGATAGTACCATAAATAAGGTTTTATGAAACAATTCGTTGCATATAGGTTGAAATTCCTAAAAAATAAGTTTAATCTAAATTATTAAATCAGGGGAAATTTAGACTGAAAATTTAAAACAGTCATTGAGCGTAAAATTAGTCAATTAAACGTTATTGCATTATCTGGCTTCTGCAATATTGGAATTACAAAAACTACAAGGAATTGCTGGCATGAGACTATCTGAATTAGATCCACTCATCCCGCTGAATGAGTTACGAGAAGACCTCCTCAAATTACCAAAAGGTTATTCATTTTATGAAGATGAATTAGTAGATTTTCTATCACGGAGAAGATGGCCTGAAAGCAATCGCCGCATTGATAGAACAACATTCTGGCGGTGGCGTAATGATAACGCTATTGAACATCAAAAAATATTTAGTCGCTTAGACCTTCTCAAACTTTGCCAAATTTGTGATCATTACCGAGTAGACGGAACCCGCAGCGAATACTTGGCAATTATGCGGAAGAAGAAAGAGAAAGAGGTTGTACTAAATAAATAATTTTTTGATATTGGTAATCGGTAATAGTCATTAACTAATTGCCAATTACCTATCAAAATTTTAGTATTTGAGCATTTTATGTAATTTCCTGTTAATTAACCTCAGTAAATAATTTTTGTCATCAGAAATTTAAGTGTAGGTTTGAATAATCAAGTTTTCAAAACTAACAAAATTTTTGATAAATAGTATTTTTTTGGATATTGGATATTTATTATATCAGAGATAAGGTTATCAAGAGATGCTATCAAGTGTAATGGCTTTTCTGTCTCGTATTTAGAGTCAGTTATATTGTCATATTTCCTAATTTAAAAGACAAAATTATGGTACACAAAGAAAAGCACTCATTAATAAAACCTATAAGTTTATTGCCGATAATGTTAGCAAGTGCTGGGGTTATAGCGACTAGTATAATATCTATTGATAGCCTTTTACATTTTTGGAAACCTTCTAAATCAGCCTCTCAAATATCTCCTATTCTCCCCAGTTTAGCGCCTACAATTAATGCTGTTGCGGCTTTAGGACGTTTAGAACCTCAAGGAGAGGTGATTCGTCTTCTGCACCTAATTCGCAAACAGGAATCAGAGTTAATCAACTTTTGGTGAAAAAAGGAGACAAAATTCGTCAAGGACAAATAGTAGCAGTTCTTGATAGTTATATCCCTAATCTTGCAGTTTTAGAAAAAGCAAAACGACAAGTAGAAGTCAGTCAAGCGAATTTTGAGCAAGTAAAAGCAGGTGCGAAAGAAGGTGATATTTCGGCTCAAAAAGCCACAATTTCTCGTTTAGAAGCTGAATTACGAGGGTCAATTTCTACTCAAAAAGCTACAATTTCTCGTTTAGAAGCTGAACTAAAAAATTCAGAAACCGAAAATACACGATATCAGAAATTATATCAAGATGGTGCTATTTCTGCTTCTGATACAGATACTAAAAAATTACGCAGGGATACTGTTCAAGAACAACTTAATGAAGCTAATGCTAATCTAAAACGAACTGTAGAAACTTTAGAAAAACAGTTAAGTGAGTCTCAAGCTAGACTTACTAGTATTGCAGAAATTCGTCCTACAGATTTGCAACTAGCACAAGCAAATGTCAAAAGTGCCATAGCATCTGTTCAACAAGCTCAAGCAGAACTAAATTTAAGTTCTATCCTTGCACCTATTAATGGTCAAGTGCTAAAAATTAATACTTGGCCAGGAGAAATAATTGGCAATAAGGGCATATTAGAATTAGGACAAACTCAACAAATGTATGTAGTTGCAGAAGTCTATGAAACTGATATTAAAAAAGTTCGTTTAGGTCAATCAGTAACTATCACTGGTGAAGCTTTTACAGGAACATTAAAAGGGACAGTTACAGATATTGGTTTACAAGTTGGTAGACAAAACATCTTCAATACTAATCCTGGTTCAGACACAGATAACAAAATAGTTAATGTAAAAATTCGCATTGATAACCCCGCAGATAATCAACGAGTTTCAAGCTTAACAAATTTACAGGTACAGGTACTTATTAAGATATAAAACTGAACTATAATTTCGATGATTAATAAGATGTATTTAAAAAATTTAGTGCTTATATAACCACAAGGGAAAAACATGATTTTAAATATACCTTTGCCTTGGCTACAATTGGTAAAACAAAAAGTACGCTTTTTTGTAGCATTAGCTGGTATTGCTTTTATTTCTGTTTTAATGTTTATGCAAATTGGGTTTCAAGATGCTCTTTATGCTAGTGCTACTCAAGTCCATAAACACCTGCGAGGTGATTTGTTTTTAATTAGCTCTCAATACAAATCTTTAACTTCTACTCAAAGCTTTCCTCGCAGTCGTTTATATCAAATATTAGGTTTTAACGGCACAGAATCTGTTGAACCTTTATATGTCCAATTTGCTAAACTCAAAAATCCCATTAATGGCCGCAAATATCCTATTTACATTCTAGGATTTGATCCGGTAAAATCTATCTTTAAATTACCAGAAGTAGATCAAAATTTTCAATTACTAAAAATTCCTGATCAAGTATTTTTTGACCGCGCAGCCCGGCCAGAATTTGGACCAATTGCTGAATATTTTCAAAAAAATCAACCTATAGGTATGGAAATATTTAGTTATTTGGGAACTATTGGTTATAAGGTTAAAGTTAGTGGTTTATTTACTCTTGGACCTTCCTTTGGTGTGGATGGTAATTTAATAGTTAGTTCTTCTACTTTTTTTAATATCTTTCCAGAACATAGATCAAATCAAATAGATATAGGCTTAATTCATCTAAAACCTAATGTTAACCCCCAAGCAATTCTCACAACTTTATCTAATAGTTTACCAAAGGATGTCACGGTAATGACACGCCAAGAATTTATTGACTTTGAAAAAAGCTATTGGACATTAAGAACACCAATTGGATTTGTATTTAATTTAATGGTAATGATGGGTTTTGTCGTCGGTGTAATTGTCGTTTATCAAATCCTTTATAGTAATATATCAACTCATATTGTCCAATTTGCTACACTCAAAGCTATGGGATTTAGGAATAAATATCTTTTAAATGTCGTATTTCAACAAGCTGTAATTTTAGCTATTTTGGGTTACATTCCCGGTTTTGCTATCTCTTTAGGACTATATGATATTGCTAAAAATGCAACTAAATTACCAATTGTTATGGATCTAAATAAGGGATTATTAGTATTTATTTCTGTGATTGTTATGTGCTTAACTTCTGGTTTCTTTTCTACCAATAAACTACGTAAGGTAGATCCAGCGGAAATATTTAATTAACTCATGATCCAATATTTACCTTCTCCTAATATTTTAGAAATCACAAATCTTAATCATTACTTTGGTCATAGTAAATTACTTACTCAGACTTTATTTGAGATTAATTTGACTATCAAACCTGGAGAAATTGTGATTATGACTGGACCATCTGGTTCAGGAAAAACTACTTTATTAACATTAATTGGAGGTTTACGTTCTGTACAAGAGGGAAGTTTACAATTTAATGGACAGGAATTATTCGGCGCTAGTCGGGAAGAATTAGTACAAGTTCGTCGTCAAATTGGCTATATTTTTCAAGCGCATAATTTATTAGATTTCCTCACAGCTATGCAAAATGTTCAAATGTCTTTGGAATTACAAAATGATATTTCTTCATGGGAATCTTATATCCAATCAGAAACAATGCTCAATGCTGTAAAATTAGGAGATAGAATTAATTATTATCCTTCTGATCTTTCTGGAGGACAAAAACAACGGGTAGCTATTGCTCGCGCTCTAGTGAGTCATCCTAAGTTAGTATTAGCTGATGAACCTACGGCTGCTTTAGATAGTAAATCAGGACGAGATGTAGTTAATTTAATGCAGCAATTAGCAAAAGAACAAAATTGTACTATTTTAATTGTCACCCACGATAACCGGATTTTAGATATTGCTGACAGAATTATTACTATGGAAGATGGTCATTTAATGCAACAACTCACATAGAGATACCTGACTTATCAAAAAAGTCAGATACCTTCCTATGTCTAGTTATTTAATAAGTTAATAAACTAGCTGAATTAACATCTAAAAATAAAGTAGCTTGGGGTTGTTGACGTAAAATAGAAGCTGGACAATTAGTAGTAATATCTCCCGTCAACATGGTTTTAACTACCTCAGCTTTTCTGTTTGTTGGTGCTAAACAAATTATTTTTTTAGCACTGCAAATCATGGGAATAGTTACAGTAAATGCGTATTGGGGAACATCTACTAAATTAGCAAAATATCCTGTATTTACTTGTTGTTGACGATTGACATTATCCAATTTAACAAGTTTAATTTTAGAGATGTCCTGAAAATTTGCCACTGCTGGATCATTAAATGCCAAATGTCCATTTTCTCCAATACCTAAACAACATAAGTCTATCGGTTGATTTTCTAAAAGTTGAGCATAGCGATCGCACTCAGCTATTGGTTGTAATGTATCCCCTGTTATATAATAAAATCTGTGAGGACATACCTTTTCTTCTACCCGTTCCCGTAAATAACGACGAAAACTCCCAGGATGATCTGATGTAATTCCCAAATATTCATCTAAATGAAATAAAATTATCCGTGACCAATCTATTTCCCCTAACTCAATTAAAGCATCTAAAAATCGAATTTGGGAATTACCTGTAGCTAATAAAATTGCCACTTTATCCTGTTTATCGAGCAGATTTTGTAAATACTGATGTGTGATTTTAGCCACACTTTCCGACATTTCCGCTTCTGAATTGTAAATCTCCACCAACAAACGATCAACATTAACAGACCTTCTAGGTTTTATCATTTGTTACTCCCAATTACCCATATCAATCACCAATTACTAATTATAAAAAAAGACAGGCAAAAAGCCTGTCAAATAACTGATAATTTAGCAAAGAATTTGCTTTAGAAATTCATTTCCGCAGCTTGGACTTTTTCTACTTGTTTCTTCTTGAGAACTAGCATTACTTGTGCCAACATTACTAAACAGATAAAAGCAACTAACCATGCAACTCGAGAAGAGTCTTGTAAAACGATTTCTGCGTCTTTTTGACCAAAACCGCCAACATTGGGGTTATTAGTCAAAGCATCACCAATTGCTACTGCTTGTCCTTCAGTTACAACTAATTCAGGTCCCACAGGAACTGTATCAGTAACAACATCACCAGTTGCAGTTGTGATGCTAATCAGATTCTTCACATTACCGTCTTCATCTTCTGATTGAGCAATTTTGCTAATTGTACCGGCAACAGAAGCGTTGAATAGGTTATTATTGCTTTTTTCACCTGTGGGGTAAACTTGTCCACGTCCGCGATTACCGCCTACATGAACAGAGTATTTGCCAAAGTGGATATTTTTGTCTGTAGCGGGGTTAGGAGAAAGAACCGGGAAGACAATTTCTTGATATTCCTCACCGGGTAATGGACCAACAATAAAAACATTATCTGTTTCATCGTTGTAAGGAGTGAAGGTCATATCACCCACTTCTTTCTTCATTTCTTCAGGAATACGGTCTTCTGGGGCAATCTTGAAGCCTTCGGGCAACATTAATACAGCACCAACATTTAAGCCCACCTTAGAACCATCAGCGCCCACTTGTTCCACACTAGGATCATAAGGAATTTTGACAACGGCTTTAAATACAGTATCAGGTAGCACAGATTGAGGAACTTCCAATTCTGTGGGTTTAGCCGCTAGGTGACAGTTAGCGCAAACAATTCGGCCTGTAGCCTCGCGGGGGGTTGCAGGAGCGGTTTCCTGAGCCCAGAAGGGATAGGCGGCAGCGGTTTGTGGTACAACTATATCGCTAGTGAAGAAAAAGGTAACAGTAGCGATCGCTATTAACAATGTTTTGAACATTGCTTTAGCAGTACGAGTTAACCTCGTAGGTGTAAGGGCATTTCTCATCTCTATAAAGTCATTTGTCAGTGGTTATTGGTCAGTTGTCATTGGTCAGTTGTCAGTAGTCAAGAGTTGATTAAAAGCCCTAGATTGTTGACTTGAGACTAATAACTTTTGCACTATTTAAGCCCACCAAGCGGCATCCCCAGTGCGGAAATCGGTTTCTGTCCAAGGTGTTAACAGAATTTTGTCGTCTGTCACTTTTGCATGAGCCAGAGGTAAGGATTTGGGTGCAGGACCGCGAATTACTTTACCAGTAGCGTCATATTGTGAACCATGACAAGGGCATTTAAACTTATTTTCAGCCACATTCCAAGGAACAACACAACCTAAGTGGGTACAAATAGCATTAATCCCGTAATCAGCGATCGCTTCTTTACTTTCCACTACAATATACGTAGGATCTCCCTTGAGTCCTTGCACCAAAGTGCGATCGCCCACATTATGGCCATCCAGAAATTGACTAACACTAACATCATTACCCAACTCGTTTTTGGCTACTGTACCGCCACCAGCACCAACGGCCGCAGGAGGGATAAAGTAGTTAACAACAGGGTACAATGCACCCAAAGCCACTCCGGTAACAGTCCCAAAAGTGAGCAGGTTCATAAACTGACGACGACCCATATCGGGAACGTCTGCTGATTCAGAAAATTGAGCCATAATCTCCGCGCTGTTTGTGTAATTTATTAATCATTTTGATAAGAGTACCAGCACTTGAGTAACTCTTATCTGAATCGAAACAATAACGCTCACAGCGATGCCATACTTCTTAGTTGCAAGACATAGTGAGCATCTTTTCTGTTAGCATTACATTTCTTTATATCCTTATCATACTGGAGTCACGGAACTTAATATCATAACTAAATGTAAAATCTAGATAAGCCCAGGGAATAGGGAATAGGAGGAAACTTCTTAACAACGGACAATGGACAACTGACAACGGACTAAAATTGCTATGACCGGAAGGGAATTACGTCAACTGTTGATTAATAAATGGGGACAAGCTTATGATCTCCAGTTTCGTCGCACCCAGGGGAAAATATTCCTACAAATCATGTGGAAATATTTTGGACAAGTTTCTTTCCCCTTGAGTGAGACAGATTACCAAGATCATCTCGACAGCATTGCTAATTATTTAAACGCTTTAGGAGGAACACAACAAGTACAAACTTTTATTACCGAAACTAAAGAACGTCCACGTCTTGGCAAAGCAGTTAGCATCCCCCTGGATTTGGGTGAACGAGCATCAGAATGGATTGTTTAAGAATTAGGCAATCGGCAATAGGTAACAGGTAATCAAATTTTACTCCTGACTCCCAACTGCCGATTTAGCGACCTGAAACTCAAGATATAAAAACATTAACGGTAAAAAATCAGATTTCCGTTACTATTTACACTTATTGTACTAGGTCAACACGGTATTAATCAGGCTATGATTATGAGACGGTTTTAGAAGCCTAGAACAGTCCGGGTAAATTATGTTAATTTTTACGATAAGCTACGATAACACAGTGCAGGGGACGTAAGCTGTGCGAATTCCGCTCGATTATTACCGAATTCTAGGATTACCGTTGGCGGCCAATGAGGAACAATTGCGACAGGCATACAGCGATCGCATTGCCCAATTGCCACGACGGGAATATTCGATTACATCTATATCCTCTCGTAAGAGGCTGATTGAAGAAGCTTATATGGTCTTATTAGACACCGAAAAGCGCAAGTCCTATGATCAGCTTTATCTAGCTCACGTTTATACTCCTAATACAACTGCTGATCAAGTTCCACCGGAAACCCTACCAGATAGTAACTCCAAGGATCAAGATGCTCAAAGTCTCAGCATTGAAATCACTCCGGAGCAATTTATTGGCTCTTTGTTAATTCTCCAAGAGCTAGGAGAATATGAATTAGTATTAAAACTGGGTCGGCCGTACTTGGTTAATAAATCTAGTCCAGTTAACCTAAAAACAGATCATTCTGTTACCCGGTCACAAATTCCCGATCACCCAGACTTACCAGATATTATCCTCACTGTCTCCCTAGCTTGTCTAGAACTAGGACGGGAAGAATGGCAGCAAGGTCACTATGAAAATGCAGCAGTATCTTTAGAAACGGGTGAAGAACTATTAGCGCGGGAAGGATTATTTCCCAGTGTCCGCGCCGAAATGACTGCTGATCTTTACAAACTTCGCCCCTATCGCATTTTGGAACTATTGGCACTACCGCAAATAGAAATTCCCAAACGTCGGCAGGGGTTAGAATTATTACAGAGTATCTTGGAAGACCGTGGTGGAATTGATGGAACTGGTAATGATCAATCTGGGTTGAATATAGATGATTTTTTACGATTTATCCAACAAATTCGCCATTATTTAACAGTAGCGGAACAACATAAGCTCTTTGAATTAGAAAGTAAACGACCTTCGCCAGTTGCGATATATTTAGCAGTATACTCCTTAATTGCCAGAGGTTTTGCTCAACGCCAACCAGCTTTAATTCGCCAAGCCAAGCAAATGTTAATGCAATTAGGTAAACGCCAAGATGTGCACTTGGAACAATCCCTTTGTGCTTTGCTTATGGGACAAACGGAAGAATCTACCCGGGTTTTAGAACTAAGTCAAGAATATGAGGCCTTAGCTTTTATTCGGGAAAAATCCCAAGATTCACCAGATCTATTACCCGGACTGTGTTTATATAGTGAACAATGGTTACAGCAAGAAGTATTCCCCCATTTTCGGGATTTGGCCAAACAGCAAGCCTCTTTAAGAGATTACTTTGCTGATAGACAAGTACAAGCTTATCTAGAATCTTTGCCCACTGATGCCCAAATCACTAATGAATGGGCTGCAATTAATCATCAATCCTTTCTCCAATCAGATCTTCATCATTTCCACTACCATACTAGTAACACCACACAAAAACAGGAACATGATCACCAACCAGCTAATCCTGAGTTACCAGTAACCCATTCTCGTCCTGAATCTGAATCTACCCAAGATTCCATACCCCGCTGGAATCGTCAACCAGCAAATAGAAGTGCGGGAAATCAAGCATCACAAATACCACCAACGGTAACAACCCCCCACAAAAGACCACAGCCAAGCAATGGTCATCCAAGCCCCGCAACAAACCACCAGCCCCCTCGTAGAAGGCGCAAACCCCTTGCTAATAATCTTTTCCGGCGGTTTATAAGGTCTCAAACTAATTTTCTCAGTCGCCTAGATCCAAAGACACGCTTAGTATGGCTGGTTTTCTTTTTATTGGGAGGGGTATTAATTTTTTCCCTACTAGTGTCAACAACTTTTAGCTTGGTAAAAAATATCTTCTTTCCCAGTCCATCATTAAGGGGACAACAGTTAGCAATAGAACTGAGTCAACCACCAATTCCTATTCCTGACCCTAATACTCAGGAGGAATTAAGCGACAAAGAACTGACAAAGGAGACAGCAAAGAAAGTAATTGAAACTTGGTTATCAGCAAAAACCGCAGCTTTAGGGACAAATCATGACATTGATGCTTTAAATGAAATTTTAACGGGTAAGGTTTTATCCCAATGGCTTTCAGTAGCGCAGCAGGAACAAGAAAGTAACCGCTATCGTCATTATAAACATAATGTAGAAATAGTAGCTATCTCTAAAAAAGGCATAGATGAAGATAATATATCAATAGACGCTAAAGTACAAGAAGTTACCAAGTTCTATCAAAATAGTCAGCAGAAAAAGTCCTCTGATGAAACATTGCGTGTTCGCTATGATTTGATTCATAAAGAAGGTAAATGGCTAATTCTGCGAATGTCGGTAATTCACACATTTTTATGATTGGTCTAGTGGTCAGTTGTTGGTTGTTAAATCTATTCCTATTTCTTATTTCTGACGATAAATGTCATCAAATCTTGACACAAATTCCCTATTCAAAACCGTTATATGAAGATTTCATGACAAAACGATCCCCGCAACCCTGATAACTACGTAAAATAGAGTAAAACCTATCTTTAGACCCCTTGATCCCTAGATAGTTTTACTGGTTAATATTTACTTAACAACCCCTCGCAATCCTCAAAGTAGGAATTGAGAGAGGTTGAGATATCAATAAAAAAAACAGACAGTAAACAAATTTAAAACTGGGTTTTGTCTAGGAGTCAGTAATAAAAAAATCTGGGTAGATGATATTTAATCAAACTCTTTTTAACCCGGGAAAAATAATTTACCTTGTAAACTACTGGAGTCCAAATTCATGGCAAAAGAACGCCCACCACTAGAAGAGATGACCCTAAGGCAATTACGCAAAGTTGCCAGTGAGTATTCCATATCTCGCTATAGCAGAATGCGTAAATCGCAGTTATTAGCATCAATTGAAGACGTTCAAAATAGTAAATTCTCGCTCAGTTCATCCCCTAATTTGGAGGCACAAAAAACAGTGGAAGCAGCAAAATTTGAATTAGGTCAAGAAGATCTAACTGGTGGTTCTCTAGCTGATGTTGATGAAGCACTAACGGATTTACCTGCAGGTTATGGTGATAGTCGGATTGTTCTATTACCCCGTGACCCTCAATGGGCTTATACTTATTGGGATATTCCTAACGACCATAAAGAAGCAATTCGTCGTCAAGGTGGACAAACCCTAGCATTGCGGATTTATGATGTTACCGACATTGATCTAGAATACCAAAGCCCCCACAGTATTCAAGAATACCCTGCGGATGAACTAGCCAGAGAATGGTACTTGCCAATTCCCGTGAGCGATCGTGATTATGTGATAGATATCGGTTATCGCACCGCTAATGGTGGTTGGCTAGTATTAGCGCGTTCCGCTAGGGTGCATATTCCCCCCGTTTATCCTTCTGATTGGATTGAAGATGTCTTTATCACTGTAGATTTTGAAGAAGACCTACGTGCTAAGACCTACTATGAACTAGTTCCTCCAGCCAAAAAATTATCAATTATCGCTGCTGCGGCTGCTGGTGATGGAAACCCCATTTATGAACAAATCTTTGATCTAGCGGAATCCGCTGAAGCTCAACGGGTAGCAGGTTCTCTATTCGGTTCTATGCAGCACGTTCCTGGTTCTGCTGCTCCTGAACAAGCTATCAGTTCCTATGTTTTCCCATCTGGTGTGGGTATGTGGGCTATGCCTACTGTATCTGGTTTAACTATGTCCGGTGTGGGAATGTCTGGTTTCTCTGCTTCCGCTGTTCCCACACGTCCTCGCAAATTCTGGTTAGTTGCTGATGCTGAATTGATTGTTTACGGTGCAACTGAACCTGATGCCAATGTGACTATTGGTGGTCGTCCCATTAAACTTAATTCTGATGGTACATTCCGCTTCCAAATGTCTTTCCAAGATGGTTTGATTGACTATCCAATTCTAGCTGTTGCGGCTGATGGTGAACAATCTCGTTCTATTCACATGAAGTTTGAGCGGGAAACCCCTTCACGTCATACTAATACTAAAGATGAAGCTGTTCTGGAATGGTTTGCATAATTGCTCTATCTGAAGGTTAACTATAACTGCAACTGTTATTTTACCCGCTATAGTATTGCTGTAGTGGGTTTTTTATTGAAAAAACAAACAACTTTAACAAACTTTATAAATTTTGGTATGGTGTAATTGGGGCTTTTATTTCGCGCAAAAATACAAAATGTGCGGTTTTAAATTTGCACCAGTTTGTACTTTAATTCAGAAACTCGGCAATTCTCTCTACAGCGGTTTTTAATATTTCTGGTTTTTGTACTAATGCGAAGCGAACGTATCCTTCTCCGAATTTACCAAAGCCGATACCTGGAGAAGCTGCTACACCTGTTTTTTTAACTAATTCAGTGCAAAATTCCCTGGAATTATTACTCCATTCTGTAGGTAATTTTGCCCAAATATACATTGTCGCTTCTGGTGCGGGAACGTTCCAGCCTATACTATGTAAGGCTTTTACAAAAGTGTCACGTCGTTGACGAAAAATGTTTAAAGATGATTTTATACCTTCTTGAGATCCAGTGAGGGCAGCGATCGCTCCGTTCAAAATTCCCAAATATTGATTAAAATCAATGCAGGCCTTGATTTGTTTGAGGGCTTGAATTAATTGTGGATTCCCAATTGCATAACCAATACGGAAGCCACCCATATTATAAGACTTAGACAGGGTAAAAAATTCAATAGAAACGCTTTTTTCGGGGTCAGCTTGCAAAATCGAGGGGACTGGAGATTTTAGATTTGCGGTTTCCGTGAAAACTAAATCTACGTAGGGGAAATCATGGACAAGAACTATGTTATGTTTTTGACAAAAGGCTACAGCTTCTTGAAAAAAGGATAAAGGTGCGATCGCACTGGTAGGATTATGAGGATAACTTAAAACCATCAACCGTGACTGAGCTAAAACAGTGACGGGAATATCACTAAAAACTGGTAAAAAATTATTCTCTGGTTTTAATGGCATAGGATAAATCTGACCATTAGCCAAGTATACCCCACCTGCATGAGAAGGATATCCAGGATCTAATAATAACGCAAAATCGCCGGGATTCAGCACGGCTAGGGGTAAATGGGCTGTTCCCTCTTGAGAACCAATTAGGGGTAAAACTTCCGTTTCTGGGTTAACTGAGATACCAAATTTTTGTTCATACCATTGGGCCGCAGCTTGACGAAAATTTTGAGTACCACGAAATAATAAATAACCATGGGTGCTAGGATCATGGAGAGATTGAGCAATCGCTTCAATGACGTGATTCTCGACCGGTAAATCTGAAGAACCCAAGGACAAATCAATTAATTCTCTTCCAGCAGCCAAAGCTATGGTCTTGGCTGTATCCATGTCCGCAAATACATTAGATTTTAAAGGTTGTAACCGATTCGCAAATTGCATTTTAATGATTATTTATTGGTCGTTGGTCACGAGTGAGTAATCAAAAATTATGGAGTTTTGATCACTCACTGGTAACTAGTTATTGATTAAATGCTTTCCCAAAAGACCGAGTAATTTATCTTTAGAAATTGCTCCTTCCGTAGATTCTAATACTTTTCCCCCTTTTAGCAACCTCAGAGCGGGAAGACCTTCTACTTGATATTGCTTAACAGTGACCGGATTAGGATCAGCTTCCATCTTAACAATTTTTAAATCGCTATAAGCTGTCGCAGCCGATTTAATCACGGGTGACATCAATTGACAAGGACCACACCAGGAAGCCCAAAAATATACTAATACAGGCTGGTCGGCTTTTAAAACTTCTGTTTCAAATTCAGCATCAGTGATAATAATTACACCATTTTCCATTGTATTCTCCATAAATTAGTATAAATTGCTGTTGATAAAGAAAGTATGAATTTATCGAGCTTCGCTAACACGCAGAGTCTCTCCAGGTGCGGAGAGTAAGAGTTCGACAAATCAATTTTTTGATGTTCATACTCCGATTGTGCAACAGACACAAATTAATCAAGTTGGTTTATAAAATACTTTATCCCAATCTGAGATTCAGTTGTGATCTGATTTGGGATTTTAGATTGTTAAATATTTACTAATACACTTTTTGTCAAAATTAAGCAGAATCCCACAATTTTAGATGTGGGATGATCTGAATTAATTTGTCTGTAAAAACTACAGATTATCTAATTGTTTCCTAAGTGCTTCTAATTCAGCATCAACTGGTTGAATCGCTTTAGCTGTATTAGTTGGTTGTGCTGGAGGTAGTGTATTTTGTTTAGATCCTTCTATCAACATAGCTAATTCATCATCAATATCACTACTAGATTCTAATCTTGCAAATTGGCTATTTAAATCTGTACTGACTAACTCGGATACAGCCTGAGATTTAGCTTCTTGCATTAATACTTTTTCTTCCATGCGCTCAAAAGCGGACATAGCACTGTTGGTACTCATTCCGCTCACCATATTTCCCAATTGTTCTTGGGCTTTGGCTGCGGTAATTCGGGCTTTGAGCATTTCTTTCTTAGTTTTAGCTTCAGAAATTTTGCTCTCTAACTGCATTAAATTCTTTTTCAGACCTTCTACCTGAACGTTTTGTTGGTCTAGACTAGTTTTTAAAGCTACACTTGTATCATTATAAGTTTTTTTGCGTTCTAAGGCTTGACGAGCTAGACTCTCATCACCTTTTTGAATAGCGAGTTGGGCGTTACGCTGCCATTTATTGACTTCATTCACAGCGTCTTGGTACTGTTTTTCAGTCCGTTTTTGAGATGCTATGGCTTGGGCTGTCCCTTGACGCAATTTTACCATGTCCTCTTGCATTTCCAAGAGGGCTTGTTCGAGCATTTTTTCTGGATCTTCGGCTTTACTGACTAAATCGTTGAGATTAGCGCCAACTACCCGTTTAAGACGATCAAATAATCCCATAAATTTATTTTTCCTTTTGAGGTTTACACTCTTGGTTAGATAGTTAGCTTTTCTACTACTTAATAGCTACCGATGCTAATGTAGTTTTTCCTGGCTGAACTAGTATTTTTTTCTATTGTGAATCATCAACCTATTAATTAGCTATATTAACTAAGTAAACTTATAGTTCGGATGTTTTGGGTAAATTCTGATCTGGTTGAGAATATTTTCCTTGATCTAGCATATAATTTTTCATTGTTGCCAGTTCTGTATCAATATCACTATGAGAATCTAAAGATGCAAATCGTTTTTCCAGATCATCACTACCCATTATACCAATAACTTCTGATTTTGCTTCTATCTGTAAAACTTTTTCCTCCATTCGTTCTAATGCACCCGAACTAGATATAGTAGAATTACCAGTCAAGATTTCTTGCAGCAAATAAGCAGCTTCTGCTGAACGGGCACGGGCAATATACATATCTTTTTTAGTTTTTACCTCAGCCAATTTTAACTCTAATATCTGCATATCTTGCTTCAATTTGGTGACTACATTTTTTTGCTGCTGAATTTGGTTGATTAAGGTTTTAGTGGTTTCTTGGTAGAATTTGCGTTTGCTGAGGGCTTCCCGTGCGAGTGATTCATTACCCTGCTGGAGGGCTAATTCAGCCTGACGATAATATTCTTGAGATTTAGACTCTCCGGCTGCTGCTTGGCGTTCTGTGCGCTTTTGGGTGGCAATGGCTTGAGCTACCCCCTGACGTAATTGTACCAAGTTATCTTGCATTTCTATGAAAGCTTTTTCCAGAATTGTTTCTGGGTCTTCTGCATTGGTGACTAAATTATTGAAATTAGCGCGAATCACCCGCAGAATACGGTTAATCAGTTCCATTTTGGTTCTACCTTGACCATTTACCGGACTTTGAGGATTGCTTGATTGCTATCTTACAGCACTTCCCGGTGTTATGATGTACATATCTAGCGGGCAAGATGCCCGCACCACAAGAGTTTCATGATTCAATTTTGTACCTTATCTTTAGGTTTTTTGATCAGGGCTGCTGTAAGCGAGCTTTGATTCCTTTTGCCTGTAGTTCTTGCAATCTCCGCTTAATATCATCCTTGGTTTTCAGGGCACCTAGATAAATAAATTTTTTGTTTGGTGATAAATAAGCATCAGGAACTATTTGCTTTGCTGCTTTAAAAGCGTTATTACCCTGATTATCAGCAATAATGTAATAGTACCCATTAGCTGAGGGTTTAACATCTTCTGGAAGGGCTGACGGAATGGTTGTAGACTTTGGTAAAGGTGTGGAAAGAGTAGGAAGAGGGGAAAAGTTCGATAATGGAGTTATAGCTGGTTGAATATCTGGAGGAGTTGGTATAATTTGGGAGGTAGGTTTAGCTTTAGGTGTTAAATCTACGACATCTTTAGGATCTCTGACTTGTCGAAATTCTTGGGTTGCTAAATTAGGATATTTGGCTATGGGAGTATTTTGTACTTGGCTATTTGGTTGAGAATTTTTTTCTGTTACTTCCGTATTTTCCGCAGTTTTTGAGGAATTACTATTAATTAATTTATCAAAATTTAACTTAGGGAAATTTTGGGGATTGAAGACTACATAGCCTAAGGTTAAACTTGACAGTAATAACAGCAGTATTGAACCAATACCCATAGGTGATAAGATTCTATCATGGGATTCGGGAGAATTAGGAGTTTGAGTTTGTGATGTTTCTGGTGTCAAACTCCGTAATAGTGCTTCACTAGATTCTAAATAATCATCTGGTGGTTTAGTGGAGTCATTTGCGGTGAAGAGGGTTTGGTTTTCAAAGGGTTGAATTTTGGTGGGAACTATGCTGCTACTGGATTTTTCTAAATTTACAGGGATAGGGGTTTCTTCTGTGGTCTCCGTGGTCAATAAGGGATTTTCTGGAGAAATAACTATGAGAGGAACTGTTGGTAGTTGAATATTCAACAGGTCTGTTTTCATCTGTCTAGCGTAATTTTTTACGCTTTCTGATGGTTGTTTTCTAGGATTTTTGCGTGTGCGTCTATATCTGGTTAATTCTTGCTCTAATTGTACTTCTAAACTGGCCAGTGCTTGAGTCAAGACAGGGTTTAGGCCTCCTGTTGGGGAGGATTTTGCAGAATCTACAAGGGAATTTTGATTCATTGTTTAAGAGGGTGCCAGGGTAGATGATTAAATTATTTTTTAATGTAATATTAGACTAGCAAAAATTGTTTGTGAGTGTTCAGCTATTTTACTTAAGTTATTAGTTAGAAGTATAGCTGATAGCAGGCCTTTTTTGTCTTAAAAGAGAACATGACAAAAATACTCAAATATGTCTTTTAAATCAATTAATCAGGTTTTAGGAAATATTCAACGTTCAGAAATATGGCAAGAACAAGTATTTCCCCGGTTACTGAAGTGTTGGGTAGAGGTGGTGGGGACTCCGGTTGCTGATCAAACGCGTCCTTTATCAATTCAACGTGATGTAGTGTGGGTAGCAACTTCTAGCTCTGCTTGGTCACAAAATTTGACTTTTGCACGGAAAAACATACTGAAGAAATTAAACAACCACTTATCTACGTCTTTGGTGGATATTCGATTTTCGACAGCAGAGTGGAAAAATTCATCAAGAACGGGAACACAACCAACTGTTTCGGCCTCGGAACATCCTAGTTATGTAGCGGATGATCTGGCCCCTGAGAAGTTGGTAATACCCAATTTAGATAATGCTCTGGGTACGTTTGAGAATTGGGCTAAGATGATGCAAATGCGATCACATTATCTGCCTTTATGTCCCCAATGTCAATGTCCTACCCCACCGGGTGAACTTGAACGCTGGAATGTTTGTTCCCTTTGTGTGACTAAGCTGCTGGTTTAGATAATCGGCCGTTAATTCGGATGTCTAATTATCGTAAATCATTTGGACATTAGGGACTGATTTTAAATCTATCCAAAGGATGATTTTTTAAGATTAGTAAATCTAAAGTAAATCTAAAGTAAAACTTTTAATCTTGATCCCCAATAGGTTTTAGACAATATCAAGTATGTGGGCACTCCGATAATCGTTTACAAATATAACAAGAATCTAAAGACATAATAAAGTTTATTTAGGGCTAATAATTGCTAGAACCTATATCCAATCATGATTTTTTGCCTTTCATGCCTATTTTAGACGACAAGCCAGAAATATAAAATATATAGGTGTGATAACTGGTCCTATGGTACTGGAAATGAAGGCTATGAAACTAATCAAGAGTTTAACATCTACCTGTCGTTGTTGTCGTTATTACCAACCACAAGGTCGCCGTGGTGGTATGTGTGAAAAATTGAGCGCACCGGTACAAGGGGTTTGGAAGGCCTGTCCTTTTGCGTTAGCAGCTTTTGTAACTTCTTGGGAAACTTTAGAAGGTTCTTATAATGCTTTACCAGTAGCTAGACCTGTTTTTGCGGCTAGTCAAACTATCCCATCTCAACCAATGTAGATCCTTTTGCGATTAGTTGGTTTTAATAGTTTTTAATAACGATTGCCATTCGATACTATCAGTAATAATTTGCCAAGTATTTTTGAAGCAAGCATAAAGAGATATAGCACAATCTAAACAAAAAAATCTTATAAAGCTTGCTAAATATAAGAAATAAGGCTTATGTTTGAGTATCATGGCAAAATATTCAATATTCCCCTGTTCTCTAAAACTAAAAAACTTTTTACCTCACGAGCAGGGGAACTGCTATATTATTTTCTAATATTTTTTAATAAAAATAGCTTATGGTTTAGCAAAACAAATACCTAAGAGTCGAAGATATATAAAAATCATAGATAATTGTAGGTTAGGTTGAATAAAGTGAAACCTAACATTTAGTAGATTCTGAGTTTTAGCGTGATTTTTCATTAAATAAAATAGTATTATATATACAAGTGCAAAAAATATTCTCTATCCAATTTTAGGGAGTGCAGTTTATGAATGAAAAAGGTAATGATAATTCCTGGAAAATAAAGGTGATAGGGGTTTTTAGTCAAACTACAAGTAAATTAACCCAACTTTTACCCGTAGACAAAATAACACAAACTGTCGCACAATGGTTTAGTGTAAGTGATACTCAAGTTGCGGAAATTCTCGAAACTATTCGCGCTGAATTACCAACAACAGAAGCCTTACTACTAGGAAAACCTCAAGCGGGTAAAAGTTCTATTGTCAGAGGTTTAACCGGGGTGTCTGCGGAAATTATTGGCCAGGGTTTTCGTCCCCATACCCAACACACTGAACGTTACGCATATCCTGATAATGATTTATCATTGCTAATTTTTACAGATACAGTAGGTTTAGGAGATATCAATCACAATACTGAAGCGATTATTCAAGAATTAATAGGTGATTTACAACGGGAAACAAATAAAGCTAGAGTTCTGATTATCACCGTCAAAATTAATGATTTTGCAACTGATACCCTGCGGCAAATTGCCCAAAAATTACGTCAGCAATATCCAAATATTCCCTGTTTATTGGTAGTAACTTGCTTACATGAAATTTACTCGCCAGAAATTACTAATCATCCTAATTATCCCCCAGATTTTACAGAATTAAATCGGGCATTTATAGCCATAAAAGAAAATTTTACAGGTTTATATAATAGCGCGGTTTTGATTGATTTTACTTTAGAAGAAGACAGTTATAATCCAGTATTTTATGGTTTAGAAGCACTGCGAGATAACTTAGCTGAACTTCTCCCAGAAGCAGAATCAAAAACGATTTATCAATTATTAGACCAACAGGCTGGAGAAAAATTAGGGAATATTTTTCGAGACGCTGGTAGACGTTACATTTTACCATTTTCCATTATGGCTGCTACCCTGTCCGTAGTTCCCTTACCTTTTGCCACTATGCCTGTTTTAACAGCCTTGCAGGTATCAATGGTAGGATTATTAGGTAAATTATATGGACAGACGATAACACCATCTCAAGCAGGAGGTATTATTAGTACCATTGCAGGTGGTTTTTTCGCCCAAGCTGTAGCACGAGAATTAATTAAATTTATTCCCGGTTTTGGTAGTGTTATTGCAGTATCATGGGCAGGGGCTTATACATGGGCATTAGGTGAAGCCGCTTGCGTTTATTTCGGTGATTTAATGGGTGGAAAAAAACCTGACCCTCAAAAAATTCAAACAGTCATGCAAAAGGCTTTTACAGAGGCAAAAGAACGGTTTAAGGAAATTAAAAGTTCAACAACTGAAAAATTTTCACCTATTGAGACTAAACCCTGATTTCTCTCCGCGCCACCACGCCTCTGCATGAGATAAAAAAATATTAATTAAAACTTATTTCTGGTTATCATCAAGTAATACAGCACTTGCCGATGTACATATCTAGCGGGCAAGATGCCCGCACCATAAGAGTTTTATGATTCAATTTTGTACCTCATCTGTGTGGAAAACGCTGTAAATCCTAATTTGGTAATTCCTCAGCATTACGAATATTTTCCAAAATCAAATCAGCTGCAGTACGTTTAATTAAACCAGTTAAAACATTACCAGGTCCAATTTCCACAACTTTCTCAATGCTATTTTCCGCTAATTGCAAACAAATTTCTCGCCAGCGTACAGGACCTGTCATTTGTTGCGAAAGACGCTGTTTTAAAGTTTCTGCATCTGTCTCTGGAATTGGATCTATATTAGATAAAACTGGGACTTTTGCTGACTGAAAAACAACTGCGTCTAGAACTTCTTGAAATTCGGTTGCGGCCGCTTTCATTAAATGTGAATGAAATGCTCCCGAAACCTTTAAGGGGATAGCCCGTTTGGCTTTGACTTGAGACATGACAGCCTTTACAGCCTCTGGAGTTCCAGAAATTACAACTTGGGCAGGACTGTTATCATTTGCTAAAACTACATTAGGTGTTTCATTAATAACTTTTTCTAACTTTTCTCGGTCAAAGTTCATTAGTGCGGCCATCATTCCGCCAGCAGCATTATCCATTAGTTCCGCCCGTCGTTTTACTAAGTGTAATCCAGCAGACCATTCAAAAACACCTGCGACATAAAGGGCTATGTATTCGCCTAAGCTGTGACCTGTAACTAGGTCTGGTTGCTGTCCTTTTTCCTGCAATATATCAGCAATTATACTTTCAATTACATACAGGCTAGGCTGAGTATAAAGTGTCCGTGATAAGGTGTCAATATCACTTTGACAGATATCTATCACAGACCAGCCCAAAATTGCCTCAGCTTGAATAAATTTTTCTTTGGCAGATGGTAGATTTAATAAGTCTATTCCCATTCCCAGCACTTGAGAGCCTTGTCCGGGAAACACCCATGCAGTTTTAGTCATTTGTCAGTTGTTCGTTGTTCGTTGTCAGTTGTTCGTTGTCAATTGTCAGTTGTTATTGATTATTAGTATTAATTTTCTACTTTTGACTTTTGACTTTTAAATTGTTTATCTTCCCCACTGAAAAATGGCCGCACCCCAAGAAAGACCGGCACCAAAGCCAGATATAGCAATTATGTCACTAGATTTAATCTTCTCGGCTCTCACCGCTTCATCTAAGGCTAGAGGAATAGATGCAGCAGATGTGTTACCATAATCAGCAACATTACTGATAACCTTATCTTCAGGAATATTTAAACGTTCAGCAACGGAATTGATAATTCTTTGATTTGCTTGATGCAATACTAGCCAATCTATATTTTCAACTTTGAGATTAGCCGCAAAGAGAGCTTTATCTATCACTTCTGGAACTTTTTGCACAGCAAAGCGGTAAACTTCTTTACCGTTCATGGTAATAGGGTGATATTTACCCGTAGGTATATGAATATCTGGTGTCAATTCTGCGGTAGAAGCCTGATAAGTCAGGTTGAGATAATGGTTTTGAGAACCATCACTTTTGAGAGAAAATCCTAATAAGCGATCGCTTTTATTAGCCTGTAATACCACCGCCCCAGCACCATCACCAAATAATACACAACTGCGCCTATCCTGCCAATCTACCCATCGGGAGAGGATATCAGCCCCAATTAAGAGTACATTCTGATAAGTACCTGTTCTGATGTATTGTGCCGCTGTTACCAAACCAAAGACAAAGCCAGAACAGGCGGCAGTTAAATCAAAGGCGACTGCTTTGATAGCGCCTAATTCACCTTGAACGCGGCAAGCAGTTCCAAATAGGTCATCAGGGGTGGAAGTTGCCAGTAAAATTAAATCAATGTCTGCTGCTGTAATTCCTGCTGCTTCAATAGCCTGTTGACTCGCAGCGGTAGCTAATGATGTGAGTGAGTCAGGGGGCAGCGCTAACCGCCGTTGACGAATCCCTGTTCTTGTGGTAATCCACTCATCTGATGTTTCCACCAATTGAGTTAATTCCTGGTTATGTAAACAAGTTGCTGGGACTGCTGAACCACTACCTGTAATTGCTATGCCATTGTTAAGAAAATTTTGCACTCTTAATATCCTTAATTGTCAGTTGTCAATTGTCAGTTGTCAATTGTCTTGTTTGTAAGCATTAATAACGATTACCAATGACAATTCCCGTTTTAGACTTAAGATAGGGGATTTTAGACTTATAATTAATTTATTCATCTAAAATCCGAAATCTAAAATTGGATGACAAGTGACAAATGGTTGTTAGCGTAGTCTCTCCACCCTTGAGAAACCACAACTAACTACTTTCATTTTGGAGGATTTGATATTGGGATTGTAGTCTTACTAACACCTGATTATCTACCGCTTCTTTAGCCATCCGAATGGCGCTGAAAATAGATGGTGCTTGGGAACTACCATGACCAATAAAACAAATACCGCTGACACCTAAAAGCAAAGCTCCTCCATGTTCAGCGTGATCCATGCGCTGTTTAACGCGCTTGAGGTTGGGTTTTAAAATCGCTGTCCCGATTTGACCATGTAGCCCTTGGGGTAATTCTTCTCGCAGGATTTGCAAAATTACACCTCCAACTGCTTCGGCAAATTTTAATAAGATATTACCCACAAAGCCGTCGCAGACAATCACATCAAATTCACCAGATAATACATCACGCCCTTCAGCATTACCAGTAAAATTAATTTGAGTATTTTTCCGTAACAATTGGTGGGCACTAAAAACTACTTCGTTACCTTTAGTATCTTCTTCGCCAATATTCAATAAACCTATTTTGGGATTTTCTGTTCCCAAAACATACTGACTGTAAATTGACCCCATCACTGCAAACTGCTCTAGAAACTTAGGGCGACAGTCTACATTAGCACCGACATCCAAGATCATGACTGGTTTACCGGCTTTGATGGTGGGAAATACTGTACCAATTGCTGGGCGGTCTATTCCCGGTAATCTTCCTAAGCGCAGCAAGGCTGAGGCCATTACTGCTCCAGAATGTCCAGCAGAAAATACGGCATCTGCTTGTTGATTTTTGACTAAATCCATCGCTATATTGATGGAAGATTTCCGTTTACGTCTAACTGCGTTGAGAGGCTCTTCATCCATAGAAATTACCTCTTCGGCAGGAACAATCTCCAAGTCCGCCATAGTTGTTTTTGGCGGCATTACAGCCTCAATTTGTTGGGGATCTCCAACCAATAATATTTTGACACCCAGTTCTTCTCGTGCCCGCAGTGCGCCGGCTACGATTTCAGCGGGTGCATGATCCCCTCCCATTGCATCAATTGCGATTCTTACACCAGTCGATCTCATTGCTCAGAGCTTATAGAAACCTTACAAATTTTATCAGATTGCTATGCTGAAAAATTCAAAATTATCAAAAAAGCATAAAAAACTCGACTTTTCTTTTAACCAAAAAGATTAGCAAACATAATTTCATTGAAATCAGCTTGTAAATAGGTTAGCAGAAAAAGTTGCCTGTGAAGGGGGGAACAGGGAACAGGTTTTGGGAGATTTTACTTTTCTTTACATATTTCGGTTTTTTCTGTTCACCTAAGCTTATATGCAAAAACCTGACACCTTTTGAGGATCAAAAACCCTAAAACCCTGACCTGTCCTTGTTTCTAATTTTATTCAGCCAGCCCTAATTAACTTTGAGCAATACCTTCTTCCCGTGCGGCTTGTTGGACAGCAGCAGCTACAGCACTAGCAACACGCTGGTCAAATACGGAAGGGATAATATGTTCCCGATTCAAGTCCGTAGGCTTAACTAAGGAAGCGATCGCATTAGCCGCTTGCAAACACATATTATTGGTAATCGTCCTAGCTCGACAATCTAAAGCTCCACGAAACACCCCAGGAAACGCCAGGACGTTATTGATTTGGTTGGGGTAGTCACTCCGACCCGTAGCCATGATCGTGACGTTTTTAGGTACTAATTCTGGTTGAATTTCGGGAATGGGATTAGCCATGGCAAACACAATTGCATCCTTTGTCATTCCCTCTACCATTTCTGGTGTCAAAACTCCTGGCGCACTGACACCAATGAAGACATCTGCACCTTGGACTGCACCGGCTAAAGTTCCTTGGGCTTTAACGGCAAATTCCAGCTTTTCGGCGTTTAAATCGCTGCGATTTGTGGAAATAATCCCCTTGGAGTCGCACATCAAAATAGTTTCTGCACCGGCTTTGACAAGTAGTCGAGCGATCGCTATTCCCGCCGCACCAGCACCATTAATCACAATGCGGATGTCTGCAAGAGATTTTTGTACGAGTTTGAGAGCATTAAATAATGCTGCTAAGGTAACAATAGCTGTACCGTGTTGATCATCATGAAAAATGGGGATATTTAATTCTGCTCGCAGTCTTTTTTCAATTTCAAAACAGCGCGGCGCTGCAATATCTTCCAAATTCACCCCACCAAAGACCGGGGCAATATTTTTAACTGCTCTGACAATTTCATCTGTATCCTGAGTATCTAAACAGATAGGAAAGGCATCCAGACCGGCAAATTCCTTAAACAGCATGGCTTTCCCTTCCATCACGGGTAAAGCAGCAAGGGGACCCAAATTGCCCAAACCCAGGACTGCACTGCCATCGGTGACGATAGCAACAGTGTTTTGTTTAATAGTTAGATTATACACTTCCTCTGGATTTTGGGCGATCGCTTTACAAATGCGACCAACTCCTGGAGTATAAGCCATAGCTAAATCAGAAACACTTTTGAGCGGAATTCTACTGACGATACTGATTTTGCCACCACGATGTAAATTAAAGGTGCGATCATAAACATCAAGCACCTGAATATCTGGTAACTCCCTTACCGCTTGTACAATAGTTTCTGCGTGTTCTGTACTAGCAGCATCAACGCTAATATCACGGATAGATTCTTGTCTGCTTTGTTGAATTAAATCAATTTGTCCCAGATTACCACCGGTGGAGGCGACTGCCTGGGTAACAGAGGCTAACATCCCCACTCGATTGGGAATTTGTAAGCGGATAGTTACACTAAAACTAGAATTAGGAGTAAGGTTTGTCATGATGCTAATCTCTATTTTAAATTTTAGATTTTATATTGAATTGCTACGGGAAATTTGATTTTCACAAAAAACCGTGGAATCCAAATTAATCAGATTTCCAGAATTATTGAACGCAGATAAACGCAGATAAACGCAGATAAAGATGGATATAGATTTCCCCCATGTTGACCAATTTGACATAGAATTTGTTTGGATTACACTCTTAACAGTTATGGTATTGGGGACAAGTCACCAAAAAAGTCATAATGATCTAAGGCTTCTAAAATACCCCAAGCATAATTTTTTTGGGCAAAATAAATCTGTGGTAAACCGCGCAGCTTTTCAATTTCTTGACTGTGATTTCCCACCACAACCGCTAGAGTATTACCAGCTAACATGGATTCATCATTACCAGAAGCCCCAGCAACTAAAAAGCGATGAACTGGTAAACCCCATTTTAAAGCAGCATAACGAATAGCATCTCCCTTAGAGGCACGAATAGGGACTAAATCCAGATACATATTATGGCTGTAAAACCCTTTGACCTGGAGGCTATTTTGACGCAAACGGCGGATAATTTCCCGGAAATCAGGTGATTTTGCCTCATCAACAAAATAACTGATCTTAAATTTACCTTGAGCATCCGTAGATTGTAATTCAACTCCAGGTATATCTTGCATGACTTTACGGATTTCCGACCGTCGCCAATGATAAGAAATATGTTTTTTCCAACTTGTGTCTGGAACTATCTGCGGACCGTAGTAAATTTCACTTCCTGCTGATGTAATTAGCAAATCTGGCCTCGGAAAACGCCATTCTTCCAGGAGACTTAAGGTACTTTTAAGGCTGCGACCCGTAGCAATACCGACTCCAGTTGTATTCCCTTGATCATGAATTCTCTGAATTAACTTTTCTAAAGCTTCTTGATCACCTAATAGGGTATTATCAATTTCACACACTAGAAACCGATCCGCCGTTGGTAAGTGATTGGTATCTTGTACATTCCAGTCTGGGTGTTTATCTGCTGGAGATTTGACCAGGGGACTCAAGGGCGATTGAATGCGCTTTTGGGGTAATAATTGGTGAATTTGGTCTAAATAATGCTCTACGTGACTGTCCCAAGAGAAATGTTGAGACACGTTAATTAATCCATTTTTAGACCATTGTTGCCATTGTTCTTGATTTGTCAGAGCTATTCGCAAAGCATTTTGAATATCTTGAATATTTAGAGGATCAATCAATAACCCATTTTGACAAGCCGCAAGAATGTCTCTTGGACCACCATCCGCAGTCGCAATTATGGGGACACCACAGGCACTAGCCTCAATTAATGTTAGTCCAAATGGTTCTGTCAGGGCTGGGTTAATAAATATTCCCTGGTTTTTGGCTGTGAGTCGGTATAAATCTGGCACGTCATCAGCATGATGATGTTTAGGATAAGCTATATGACCATAAAGATCATAGCGGTCTATTAATTGCAATAGCTCCATAAATACCTGACGAGGTCCCGATTCCATCGTCATTATGTCTTCTCGCTTTCCTAGTATCAGTACCAGATTAGCTAATTGGCGCAGTTCAGTATCTTCTCCATAAGCTTTAATGAGACTACTAACATTTTTACGAATAGCTGGGCGAGAAATCGCCATAATTATGGGCTTTTGTGGTTCTTTGAGAAACTTGTCTAATTCCTTTTGAATAGGTGGATTTTGCCAATGCTCTGGGGCTGGGTAAAAACGCTCTAAGGTGACACCAGGAGGGATAACTACCATACGTTCTGGTTGGTAGTGATCATAAACGCTATATTGCTCTTCAACTTCTTGATAAGTGCTGGCTATTACTAAAGCCGCACTTCCTAGGGTAATTTCTTCGGCTTCAATTCTGGTACTGATGTGAAAATTATCTTCAATGGTTTTCTGTTTAGTACCATGTTCTAATAATCTTTGTTGTTTAATGCGTCCCAGGGAGTGACCTGTATGTATTAGTGGGATTCCTAACCAACCGGCAATTCTAGAACCTACGTAGCCAGCATCAGCATAATGTGTATGAATAACATGAGGAATTTTGCCGATTTTGCGAATGTGTTTGAGTAATTCATCAGCAAATGTATCTAAATATGGCCAAAGAACTTCTTTCCTGAGGTAGCGTTTGGGACCACAAGCAATACGAATAATTTGGGCTTTGTCTGAGAGAATTTCTATTGGTTGAGCATAGTCAGAACTAATTTTTGGGTCATTTACTAACCGTGTTACTAGGTCAACTCTTTCTACTTGGGGATTTTTAGCTAATGTGCAAGCAAGTTCGACAGCGTATTTAGTTTGTCCACCAGTGTCAGCATCTTTACCTAACTCTAAATTTTGTCCACGAATTAAACCATGAACGCTAACGAGTAAAATATACAACCCTGGGTTATTTAACACAGTGCTGATTCCTCCATAATTAGCAATAAATGAAGTATTTTTGCCTGATTCATTATAGTTATATCATCATAATATTAGGATCTTAAAAAATTAAAAGATTATTATAGGGGAGTTGTTGCTAATTTTGGACAATTAGTACCAGCAGACTATAAATATAGAATTTACACCTCCTTAAACGTGGTTCATATCAAACAATTAATCCATGACGCATTGCAATTACTGCTGCCTGGGTACGATCATTAGCACATAATTTTTTCATAATGTTACTAATGTGTGTTTTTACAGTTCCATTTGTGATATACAGTTTATCAGCAATTGCATTATTACCACAACCATCGACTACCAATTGTAACACTTCTAGCTCTCTATTGGTGAGAATATTGGGGTCAATAAATGATTGATGATCATTTGACTTAAAAGAATTTTTTTGTCGGGCTTGTTCTAAGATGATTCGGGCAATTATAGGATCAATCCAAGGATTACCATCAGCAGTTACCTGTATAGCTTCCACTAAATTATTAAATTGAGTATTCTTTGTACAGTAAGAGTCGGCTCCTGCTTTAAAGGCTGCAAGTACAGATTCTTGATTATGATCAGATGTTAAAATTAATACTCTTGTTTTCAATAATTGGTAATAATTAGCGTTAACTTTAATTTCCCTGGTTAATTCAATGCCATTTTTATCTGGTAAACCTATATCCACAATTGCTACATCTGGCCGTAGCTTTTTTAAGATAATAAGACCACGACGGGCATTATGAGCTTCTCCAACTACTTCAATCTGATCTTTTTGCTGTAATGCTTTGCAAATATAAAGGCGAGTGAGTTCATCATCTTCAATAATGACAGTGCGAATTTTACTCATATTAAAATAGGGCTAGATATTAAATAATATATACCTTAATTGAGTAAATCAGTCATAAAAAAAACTGATACTCAGACCCCTAAATGATTTATAGTACTTAACAAGGTGCTTGAGGTATCAATGGATCTTTGAAACTTGGTTATGATGTTAAAGTTTTGATTTTTGCGATATGTTACTTCTGAGCTACTCGTATTAACAAAAATAAACCTATTCCTAACCCAAATAAGTTTGGCAACCAAGCACCAACGAAGGGAGAAAATATACCAGCTTGTGCTAAAGCTCCAGAAACAGAAAGTAGTAAATAATAACTGAAAATCACAATTACACTAATCCCAAAACTTTTCCCGCGTCCGGTGCGTTGAGGGATACTACCCATAACCGAGCCAACTAAACCAAAAATAACGCACACAAAGGGAAAAGCAATTTTTTGTTGAATGCGGACTTGTAGTTTGCGAATTTTTTGATCATTACCACCTAGACGTTCTATTTCTAATTGTTCTAGAGCCTGGGAAATATTCATTTCGCCATAATCTCGACTATTTTCAGCTAGGGTTAAAGGGGTGCGAGGGAGTTGTAATTGCTGATGTTCAAATCGTAAAATATTCCGATAAGAGCGATCGGTTGCTACTAAATAAATAGTACCATTGTAAAAATCCCAAACTTGTTGTTTACTATTCCATTTAGCTGATTCGGAAACAACAATTTGATCAACTCCAGAGCGAGAACGGTCTATAATTGTTAAACCTTTCATGGCTTTACCATCAAATTGGTCAGCATAAAATAGTCGAGAAAGTATTTTATTTTTGCTGCCATTTTCTTCTTGAAATTCTCGATATTCGGGATAGTAAATATTTTGTTGTTTTAAGGAAGGTTTATCTGATTTGAGGGCTTGTTCTAAGGTAATAGTGGCTTGATAATTGGCGGCGGGGGCAATTTGCTCATTAAATATATAAGTCATAATAGTGACTCCAAAACTTAATACCACAGCCGTTAAAACCATGCGATAAACACTCACTCCACACCCACGTAAGGCAATTAATTCACTTTCACCAGAAAGGCGACTATAGGTCATTAAAGTAGCTAACAAAGTGGACATGGGGAAAGAATAAACCATGACATAAGGTAGCTTTAATAGGAAAATCTCTAGGGCGATATTGAGTGGTAGCCCAGATTCTACAACTTTTCGTAATAATTCAAATAAACTATCAATTGCTAAAACTACAGAAGTAAATGCACCGACACCAAATAAAAATGGTGAAATTAATTGCATCGCTAAATAGCGATCCATGATAGAAAAAGAAAATAAAGAAAACGGTGAAAATAAATTAAATAAAGGTTTAAACTGTTTATATATCATGATTATATTTGGCAATTTCTGATGTTAATTTAGTAACGTCAATTTATAATGAATTTAAATTGAGAAATTATCACCTAAATAGTATTGTCGCACCAAAGGATTATTATAAAGTTCATCGGTATTACCAAAAGCAAGAATTTGTCCCTCGCGCATGATATAACCACGATCTGTAATAGACAGGGTTTCGCGGACATTATGATCTGTGATTAAAATGCCCATACCGCGATTCCGTAATTGACCGACAATTTCCTGAATTTCAGACACAGCAATAGGGTCAACTCCTGCAAAAGGTTCATCTAAAAACAGGAATTTTGGACCATTTTTACCTGCTGCTAAAGCTCTGGCTAATTCTGTCCGTCGTCGTTCACCACCAGAAAGTTGAATCCCTTTACTATTAGCTACCTTTTCTAAGCGAAATTCCTGCAATAAAGTCTGTAGTCGTTTTCTCCATTCCCTTCTGGGAACTTGAGTTTGTTCAAATACTAGGAGAATATTTTCTTGCACGGAAAGATGACGAAATACACTGGGTTCTTGAGCTAAATAACCAATACCTAATCTAGCCCTTTTGTGCATGGGAAAATTAGTAATGTCGGAATTATCTAACCACACTTTGCCATGATTGGGTTTTTCCAAACCTGTGGCAATATAAAATGTTGTCGTTTTACCTGCACCATTGGGACCGAGTAACCCGACAACTTCTCCCTGTGCCACGGAAAGACTAACATGGTTAACAATTAATCGCTTACCGTAGGATTTGTGAATATTTTCTAAAACAATTTTCACTATGAGATTTTGTCCAGGTGTAGATACTAATTAGAACGCTTCAGATTTGGGGTTTTTGGGGCTGGTTTATTAGTTTGTTGACTGGGATTAGAATCTTCTACCATGTATATAGATTCAACCTGACGATTAGATTTTGGTAAGGCAATAAATTTACCTTCGTTAATTAAATAAGTAACTTTTTCGGCACGGATACTATTGCTACCCTGTTGTAAAATGTAAACATTACCGCTGAAATCAATCCGTTTTTCTTTACTAAAGTATTGAGCTTGAGCAGATGTGGCTTGAATTTGGCGAGCCGGATACACCATTTGGACATTACCACGGGCAGTAATTACTTGGGTTTTTGCGTCATATTCTTGGGTATCAGAGCGGATAGTCAAGGGACGATTTCCCCCTGATTGGGCTGTAGCGGGTGGCAATTGGGTAGACAATCCTCCCACACATAAAAGGGAAATTGGCAGTGCTAAGGCTAATCCTAAGCGGTGTATTTGTGATTTTAGCAATTGATAGCGAGGTATCATAGCAATTAGAGAACGGTTATAGGGAGCAATAGGGACCAGGAAACTGAGGCACAAAATATTAGTTCTATGGACAAAATGGACGGTTTTTTTAAACTTTAGTTTCGGGTTGAAGATCTTTGTTCATAACTAACAAAAATTTGTTGCTTTTTACCGAATCTGACATATTTATAAAAGATCAATCAAATTAATTTTACAAATCATTAAAATCTCATAAATCATAGTTCAGACAGGGAAATAGTGGGTAAAAGCCAGGTTTGATTTGCTCCTAATTCAGTATTTGTCGTTGGTTCGAGGCTTTGTTGTTGTAGTGTTTTCAGTAAATCTACACTTTGAGTTAATAATTCTTCTACATGAATACCGCCATAGCTGGGTAGATAACGCCGAAGACGATTGCTACCTTCTCCTAAAAGAATCATTGCTCCGCGTCGGTTATGATTACCCAGATGATATAGTCCTACGGCAATTTGCAGAATCCCTTGATAAAAAGTTTTATCTGGTTCGATACTATCAATCCAGAGTGCTTCGAGAATGTCATGGCAAGCGTAGAACTGTCCAGTATTGAACTGTTTTATACCTTGCCAAAACTCTTCGGGCATGGTTTCATTCATCCCATACTATCCCGAGCTTCTTTAATGGTTTCCATGGATATTTCTTGTTTATCACCGACAAAATCATTATCCTCGGTGAGGAACAGCATACAGTGACATTCTTTCCGTTCGCGCATGGGTACGCAGGGACAGTTCCAAAAAGCGGCGTTAACTTCGGCCACTTTATCATCATAATGGCGACAAGGGCATAAAGGCGCGCCGAGTTCGTCTTTATGTTTGGCCAGTCCTTCTATAACAACTGCGGTTACTGAAGATTCAGAACAGAAGTATGTTCCCGTCCGTTTGGCATATTGTTCGGAAAAATGCCGCATTGCTTCTAGGCTTTTATCGCTAGATTTTAAATTTACTTCTGGTGTAGTCATTGCTGATAAATTTTCATGTTTCTTTGCATTGTACATCACGGTCAGTTAGAGAAATCACTTTTAAACAAACTCAGAGTTTTTTGTAATTGAGGTTGTAATTCTTGTTGATTTTGGATGATGATTCCCGGATATTCTGGATTAATAACGGTTTCTGCGGATAAGTCTGGATTTTGCCAGAGTAGCCAACGACTACCCAGGGGTAAGGAAGATATGGTAAGGGCGTTTTCTGTTAGCCAAATTATCGGACAGTGATCTGGTAGTAAGCTGTTTTTTTCGTTGGGGTTGGTGGCTGCTAAGGTTTCTAGAACTGAGATATTACCTGTAATTAAGCCTGAATCTGCTGTCCAGAGTTGTACTTGCAGTTTTTGCTTTTGGGCATAAAAATACAAGGAAGCGGCGGTAATTACAGCTTGTTCAAATAATTCTTGTTGCCAATTGAAGGAACTATCTATGGCGATTATAATCTCTTGTCCTGCGGTAATTATTTCTAATTCCCGCACTCGTAATTCTCCATAACGGGCACTGGTTCGCCAATGAATTAACCGGGTCGGATCACCAATGCGGTAGGGACGCAGCGATCGCACTAATCCTGCTGTAGCTATTTGTAAAGGTTTACCACGGGGATCTCCTCTTTGACTATCATCTTCTCCGATTTTATTAATTAAGGGGCAATTAGTGAGGGGTAAGACGGTGGGATAAACTATTGCTCTGGCTTCACATTTTCGAGGACGACGACACCAAAATAAACCCAAGGGTGCACCAGTGGCTAATTCCGCTCTATGCCAACGGTAAACGCCTCGCTGTTGTGTGGGATGATAATAGATCCAGTGGTAAATATCCTGTGGTTGAATAGTTTCAATATTTTGCTGGACTGGCTGACCAAAAATAAATGGGATAATGTCTCTAATTTGTAATAAATTTGCAGGTTGTTTTCTCTGATTTTGAACTTCTATCTCTATTTTTAGATCATCACCGACGGTGACTGGTGCAATAGGACGACGTTTAACAATTATACCCACAAGCGATCGCGGGGCCATAAAGGCTGATAACCCCAAAAGCGCGAAACTGACTCCACTAATAACATATAGCCAGCCAGCCATGGTATTAATCCCTGCTCCTAAATAACAGACAGAGATTCCCGCTAATACCCAACCGCTATAAGCGGGCGCACAAGCGTGGGTTTCCAGCCAATCGTTGATTTTGTCGGTAATTTTCATATTTCTTTTTTAACTCAATTTGGAAGGCAACTAACCACTGACCGAGGCAATATGAACTATGCTATCTCTATAGAAATAATCCGCTAAAAATTAAAGTGGTTGTTAGTAACATCATTGACTTATATGACGGTGATATTGCCAAGTTTCTAGAAAAATTATCTGTTAGATTCTCAAATTCAAATCACTTATTCCGCCTATGCGTCTAATTTCACTTGATGTGTTTCGTGGTATTACCATTGCAGCGATGATTCTCGCTAATATGGCCGGAGTTGCAGATGATGTTTATCGTCCCCTTAGTCATGCTGAATGGCACGGTTGTACACCCACTGATTTGATATTTCCCTGGTTTTTATTCATTGTTGGTGTAGCAATGACTTTTTCTCTATCAAAGTATACCACTGGGAACAAGCCTTCTCAAGCAGTTTACTTACGCATTTTACGCCGGACTGCTATTCTGTTTATATTAGGTTTAGTCTTAAATGGTTTTTGGAATCAAGGCGTTTGGACTTTTGATTTCAGTAGTATCCGCTGGATGGGAGTATTACAACGAATTGCCTTAACTTACTTATTTGCATCTTTGATAGTTTTAAAATTACCTCGCAAAGGTCAATGGTTATTAGCAGGAGGATTACTTGTTGCTTATTGGTTAACAATGATGTATATCCCAGTTCCTGATTATGGTGCCGGAATGCTGACACGAGAAGGTAATTTTGGCGCATTTATTGACAGATTAATTATTCCCAAAGCACATTTATATAAAGGTGATGGGTTTAATTTCATGGGAGATCCAGAAGGACTTTTTAGCACTATTCCGGCAATAGTTAGCGTTTTAGCCGGTTATTTTACAGGACAATGGATCAAAGATAAAAAACAGGCTACTTCACAAACTAGCATGGATTTAGTATTATTTGGTTTGTGTTGTTTGGTAATTGCAATTATTTGGGATGTGGCATTTCCCATTAATAAGAAAATCTGGACAAGTTCCTATGTTCTATTTACCACTGGTTGGGCATTAATGTTATTAGCTGCTTGTTATGAGTTGATAGAAGTGAGGTTAATTAAACGCTGGAGTAAATCATTTGAGATAATGGGATTAAATGCAATTGCTCTTTTTGTTGCTTCCGTATTCCTGATTAAGATCATAGCTAAAACCAAAATTGGTACAGGTGAAAATGCCATTAGTATCTATAATTGGATTTATCAAAATATTTTTGCATCTTGGGCAGGAAATTTCAACGGCTCATTTTTATTTGCACTTGTTACCCTGTTATTTTGGTATGGTGTTGCTGTTTTGATGTATCAGAAACGTTGGTTTATTAAAGTATAAATGTAAGCATCATAATCTATCCAAGGGAAACTCATTCGATAATACAGAGTTTTCCGCAATGATGAGGTACAAAATTGAACTCTGAACTCCTGTGGTGCGGGCATTTTGCCCCTAGATATGTACCTCGCAACACCGGAAAGGGCTGCAAAATAACCATAATATTCACAATATATACATTAAAACAGTATTTTGTCAATAAAATTTAGATGCGTTTCCCCTGATATACCCACGGAGCAAAATTAATTTAATGTTTTGGGAGCATACCTCCGGGAATCCAACGATAAATCAAAGACTTGAAAACGAACTCTGGTAAGGCTAACATCCGTTGCCAACGCCAGGGTTCTTGATATAATCTATACATCCATTCTAAGTTATTATTAGCCAACCAATGGGGAGCGCGAGTTTTTCTTCCTGACCAAATATCAAAACTACCACCAACACCTATCCAAATTGAGTGGGGACACAAATCACGGTGTTTAGCAATCCATAATTCTTGACGTGGTACTCCTAAACCCACAAATATCACTTGTGGCTGTATTTGGCTGAGAGTTTGTAATAACTGTTGTTCCTCTGCTGATGAATGATAACCAGAATGTGTGCCTAATATATTGAGAGTAGGGAATTTTCTTTGCCATAAATCTGCTGCTTTTACGGCTACTCCTGGTGCACCTCCATAGAAAAATATTGAAGTAGACATTTGTTCTTGAGCTATTTTTTGTAAAAGGGTTTCTGCTAATTCAATTCCCGGAAAACGTTTTACTTTTTCCCCTAATAAATATTTTAAATATAAAGCAACTCCTGCTCCATCGGGAATAACTAATTCAGCGTTTTTGATGATCTTAGCTAGGGGAAAATTCCGCTCCGCTTGCATGGTCATTTCTGCGTTGAGGGTGACTACATGAGTCCCTTTGCTTTCTTTCAGACAATCTAACAACCAGTTTGGGTAATTTTCGAGAATATGAACTGGTAAACCTAATACGAAAAATTTTTGAGGGAATTTCAACATAGTCTCTTAACAATTAAATTTAGAACAATGCCTGATGACAGTTAGTCTATCAAATTTTATAATATTCATTTATTTAAATGTACATAAATTTTGTCCTATATTGGAAAAGTCCCAGTTTTCAAGATCCTTTGGACAATCAATATCTGCTAAGGGTTGCAGATAGCCAATTGATAAATTTAATTTCTGAGCAATTTCTACTGTTTTTGAGAATACTTGAGCAGTTCCCCAGGGGATATTCGCAAATAATTTTGCTATTGGTTGTTGTAACCCAATTAAATAATAACCACCGTCAAGGGCTGGACCAAGGACAAGATTAAAAACATTTAATTGTTCAAAAGCGGCTGTTAAAATTTGCGGATTTAGATCGGGACAATCTGTACCAATAATTATAATTTTTTCCGCTCCTTGACTAAACGCATTAATTAGCGATCGCTTCATTCTTGTACCTAAATCTCCCTCACCTTGAAGTTGATATCTTAAATCATTTCCTAACCAATTTTGCATTTTTTCCAAATCACCACCCGTAAACCGTACTTCTACGGATACTGTAGTTATTTTTTGCAGTTCCTTAACTTGAAAAATCGTATATTCAGTCATTTGCTGTTGCAAATTCGCCGCCCCAACTTCACCCAAAGCAGGTATTAACCGGGTTTTTGTTTTCCCTGGTTCTGGGTAGCGGGTAAAAATAATCAGATGTTGTTTTAATGGTTTCCCGGAGGTCATTCAAAATTTGCTCCTATTAAGGATATGGCCACTATGGGGGCTGTGACTGCGCGGAGAATGCGACGACCCAAGGAAATGGGCTGAAATTCTAATTTCACAGCCATTTCTATTTCTTGATTTGTCCACCCTCCCTCTGGTCCAATGGCAATAATTATATCATTTGTGGTGTTGTTTATTACCTGTTTTAAATGAGGATAATTACCACGGGCTTCGCAGATATAACGGTGAGTGGCAACAGCTTTATTTAAAAATGTATTAAAAGTAACTGGATCTAAGATGGTAGGAACAAAGGTACGCTCTGATTGTTCAGCGGCTTCTGAAGCTATGCGCCGCCAACGTTCTAGCTTTTGAGAACTGGGATTTAATAAGCTGCGATCGCTCAAAACAGGTGCAATACAAGTTACCCCTAATTCCGTACAACACCGGACAACTTCATCAAATCCATTTCCTTTTGGTAAGGCCATCATTAAGGTAATAGATACGGGTAATTCCGTTTTGACTGCAAGTGATCCTAATATCTTTCCTTGTTCCCCTTGTAATTGCGCTAATAACCATTCTCCCATACCATCCATAGCAATAAATTGATCACCATCTCGTAACCGCAACACCCGCAACAAATAATGTTGTTGTTGGGATGTTAATAAAAGTTGAGTTGCTTGGATTTGATGGGTATGAATAGTAATGCGTTGAAGTTGTGACATAGAGGAAGAAGGGGGATAATTCTGACAAAATTGCCTCAAGCAATTGACATTATTGTAATAATTCTTGAAACTGCTTTTCACCACGAATTTTATCAAAATCCGGGTCAGTTTTGGCTAGATTTTGATATTTCTGAGGTACAAACTCAATAGCTTTTTTGAGGTTATCAATTGCTAATTCTAAATTATTTTGCAAAGCATAATTACAAGCTTTGTTATAATATGCTTTATCCAAATTAGGATGAATAGTAATTGCTTGATTGTAAGATGCTAAAGCCTCTTTATAGAGTTGTAATTTTGTTAATGCAATTCCTCGGTTAATCCAAGCTTCATGTTTATTTGAGTGAATAGCGATGGACTCATCATAGGATCTTATAGCTTCTTTGTACTTTTGTAAAGCTGTTAAAGCATTTCCACGATTATACCAAGCTTCATCTTTATTTGGACGAATAGCAATGGCTTTGTCATAAGATTCTACAGCTTCTGGATATTGTTGTAAAGCAATCAAAGCGTTACCTCGATTTACCCAGGTTTCAGCATTATCGGTTTTAAGAGCTATGGCTTGATTGTATACGTTTAAAGCTTCTTGATAATGATGGGTATCTAATAAACCATTACCTTGCAATAATAAATTTTCGGCTTTTTGACTATCTTGTACTTCTGTCATCAGTTGATTAACATTGCTTTCTTGAATGACCTGTTGGGAATTATCTGACGCAGAATTTGCCAAATCACTACAGCCAACCACTAAAAAACTGATTAAACTAGAGGCAATTAATTGTCGCCAAACTACCATACTGCACCTACAAAAATCATATAAGTATCCTAAAACTGATGGAACGTTCAAAGTCGTATCAAAATCAACTAAATTAGTATTAATCGTTTTTTGATTGTGTGAACTAAAGATGAAGATTGGGATAGGGTTTTCATAAGTTGAGGAAATTATACCATACTCATACTCAATAAATCAATGATTCCTAAGTATAAACTTGTATGTGGATCAAAGTTGATAATATGCCACATAAAAATTCTAAATGATCTGTGGTACAATTATTTGCCTGTTGCTTCTAGAGGCAGAAAATTTTCTTACCAACCCATTTACGGGAGGTGAGAACTATATAATGCTGTTAATATAAGTTTTTTTTACAGCTATTGAGCCTATAAGATGCGGGGATAAGAATAAAAAAACTATGACTATTACACCTGACTCATCTAACTCAGAAATAAATCAGGAAGATAAATTGGTAATTAGTGGTAATGATCAATTATTGCTGACGGAAGGACTGGGAAAAAAACAAATACTTGAGCAATTGTCCCTGACGACAAATATAATTAAAGGGACTGCTTTGATTGTGGAGAGCAATTCCAGGCTAAAAACTGCTATCACCCCAAGAATTTTATTATTTACGAGTTTAGCGATCATCGCAACTGTAGCGGGTATTGTCATAAATAACTCATTTCTGGGAATTGTGGGAACTGTGTCCACCTTAGTATTATCACTGTTTATCCTGTTTCCGTGGTTACGAGATATTATTCAAGAGTGGTTTTCACCCCAAGATAGAAACGTATTTATTGGTTTAATAGGAATAATAGTAGCCATAATTGGTCTGTTTAGATTTACTAATTTGGGTAGTGCTTTACTACGTTGGGGAATGAGAATTAACTGGGATGCTTCTGGTACATTAGCAGAATGGTTTGGAGCATTAGGACAAATTGCCATTGCCATTATCGCCGTTTATGTGGCCTGGCGACAATATGTAATTTCTAAAGATCTGACTATTCAACAAAACTCACTGACTTTACAGCAAAATATTATTACCCAACAACAAACCATAGATTCTTACTTTCAGGGAATTTCCGACCTAGTATTAGATGAAGAAGGGTTATTGGAAGATTGGCCACAGGAAAGAGCGATCGCTGAAGGACGTACTGCTGCTATATTTAGTAGTGTAGATGGTAGTGGTAAAGCCAAAATTCTGCGATTTCTCTCCCGTTCTAAATTACTTTCTCCCCTGCAACGCGATCGGCGACTAGGAAGAGCTATACTAGATGGTAGTGGTGGTTATGCTGAAGATCTTTTAGAAGGGGTACGGGTTATTGATTTAGGTGTAATGTTAGCAGGTGCAGATTTAGCCGATAATGATTTGCGGTGGACGGATTTAAGTGAAGCCAATCTCATTCGTGCTAATCTTAGCAGTTGTGATTTAGTCAAGGCCAACCTTTCCCGAACAATCTTATATGATGCTAATCTGAGCAATGCTGATTTAAACGGAGTGCGCTTTTTTTATGGTTTACTAGAACAGGCTTCTCCCCGCAGTCGCACTGAACCTCCCAACTATCAAACAGGAAAACACACCGGAGCGGTAATTGAAAATGCCGATTTTACTAACGCTCAAAGAATGTCTGATTCTACCCGTTACTATTGCTGTGCTTGGTGTGGAGAAAAGACTAGACAAACAATTCCTGGTGGTTGTGAAGGAATCCCTAATAAATTGGGAAGATAAGTAGGTTAGCTTTAATAATTGTCATTATAGCAAGACAAGAAGTAAAAGGCAAGAGGAAAAAGGCAATTTTACTTTTCTTTATACAGATTGGTTTTATAGTAGGGAATAAATTGGTGTGTACTTTATGAGACTGGGAAACGATATACAGAGTTTTCCTCTCCAATAAGGTATAAAGTTGAACCATAAAACTCTTGTGGTGCGGGCATCTTGCCCGCTATATATGTAACAATTTGCCAATAAGGTATAAAGTTGAACATAAAACTCTTGTGGTGCGGGGATCTTGCCCGCTAGATATGTACCTAATAACACTGGGAAGTGCTGTAAATTAAGAGAAATTACCTGCGGGGAAAAACTGCAAATGTAACAATTTTCCAAGGTTGAATATTTTTCTCTAATTGAATACGATTCTCTAATAAATCCAATGGTTCTCCTAAACTTAAAACCTGACTTTCTAAAGATAAAATTGTTGTCTTTCCATGACATTCATAAAAGCGAAGAATATATTTTTCTGGACTATCTTCACTAGGTTTGAGCGCCATTAAAATCAAATTATCTGCTGATAAATCTAGAAAACTTTCACTTTCACAACCAGACAAATTAGATTGATAATTTGCGGGATTTATTAATATTTGTAAAGGTACATTTAACTCATAACCCCGTTTCACAGTTTCTGCTTCTTCCCAACTACCCACATGAGGATATAAGCTATAGGTAAATTCCTGTATTCCTCTATCAGCTTGGGAGTCTGGCCAGTGGGAACTTCTCAGTAAAGTCAGACGTAATTGACTGGGTTTTATATCGTAACCATATTTACAATCATTAAGAAGACTAACTCCGTATTTTCCGATGTCTGTATCTGTGGTTAAATCTGCCCAATGTAAAGCGGGAACTTCCCATTTTGCCTTTTCTGCGGGAGTTTGGGGGTTTGTTGGACGACGAATAGCACCGCAGGGAATTTCATAAGTAGCAAATTCTCCTTGAAGATTGAGAGGAAAGGCTGTTTTAACTAATACTTGATTTTCTTGCCAATTTACAGTATTAGCTATTTTCAATATTGGTGAACCAACTTCCAAAATGTAATCTTGACAAAATTCCGATTTTCCCAGTTGACGCACTACCCGCAAACGTTGTTGAATTTCTCCATATTCTTGCCAGGCAATTAATTTTAATATGGTTGCAGGTAGAGGTTTTGTGTTATAATTGGGGTCAATATTCCAAGCGTCCCAATATTGGCCGCTGTCGGTAAAAGCTTGGAGTTGGTTTCCCGCACCGTTTAAAATTTCTCGTTGCTGGATTTTGTCAAAAACACTGGTTAAATCTCCGGTTTCTGGGTTAACTTGTATTTGCAAATATTCATTTTCTAAAGTCCAATTTTTCGGGAATTTTTTTCCTGGGGAGGAAGACGGAGAAAGCCAAAAAATACTGTAACCTACAGATGGGACGGTTGCGAAAAATAATAAAGTTGAATTTTCACAGTTTTGTGATATAATCTCTCTACCTGCACTATCAGTAATTTTCCATAAGGGATAATCTTCTGTGATGATTTTTCCTAGGTCAATGGTGACAACTTGCGAACGTTCCCAGTTGAGAGAGTTAAAAATTATGATGGGGATATTCTCAAAATTGGGAATTTGTGGTAAACTGATCTTAGATGCGATCGCTGTTAATGAATCTTCTAATATTTTCCTGCCTATTTTTTCCACTATTTCCCATTCGGGTCTTGCGTCTTCGTAAACTTGGGTAATGGAAGAACCAGGTAAAATATCGTGAAACTGGTTAAATAAAACTTTTTTCCACGCGGTTTCTATTTCTATTTGGGGAAATTCTGCACCAGAAAGGATATTTGCTAATGTTGCAAATAATTCAGCACTATATAATAAATGTTCAGATTGTCTATTCCAACGTTTTTGGTCTCCGTGGGTAGTATAACATCCTCGGTGAAATTCTAAATAAAGTTCGTCTTCCCAAACTGGTAAATTTTGACTTGGGGACTTTATCTGCTGGAGATATTTTTCCGCAGTTGTAAATTCTAACTTGGGGAAAATTGGTGAACTTTCCCAACGTCTTCCAGTTTCTAGCATATCACGAGTTGGACCACCACCATGATCACCAACACCAGGAAGCCAAAGAGAATTTTGTAACCCTGTTTGATTTTTCCACTCACAGGCGTACTTGGCCATTCTAACAGGTTCAATGGTTTCGCCGATAGGTGCAGACATAAAACTTAATATTTGACTACCATCAAGCGATCGCCAAAAAAATAAGCTATAATCAAATTTAGTTGTATCATTCCAGCGCAGCTTTTGGGTGACAAAAAACTCAATTCCCGCATTTACGAAAAATTGAGGTAAGGTCGCACAAAAACCAAAGGTATCGGGAACCCAAACCACAGTAGATATTTTCCCAAACTTGTGGAGAAAATGCCTTTGTCCATATAATAATTGACGAACTATAGACTCACCAGCAATTAAATTTAAATCCGGTTCGACCCAAAAACCGCCTAAAACTTCCCATTTTCCGGCTTTTACTTGATTTTGAATTGCTCGAAACAGGTCAGGACGATTTTCTTCTACCCAAGCATATAACGCTGGAGTGGTGTGACAGAAAATCAATTCGGGAAAATCTTGTTGAAGTTTTAAAACTGACTCAAAGGTGTTTTGTGCTGCTTTCCAAGTTTCCTCCACAGGCCATAACCATGCTAGATCTAAATGTGCATGACCTAATAAATGGATTTTATATTTTTGGTCTCTGATAAATTCAGATAAACCCAGATAGGTTTGTCGGAAATTAACCAGATAGGTTTTCCAGTCTTGATTTTTCGCGTTGTGATTTGTAACTTTCTCAACTTCCCCAGCTAAATCTGGTAATTTGTCTGGTGCGAAGTTTTCTAAAAGAATTTCCACAACCGCTAATTCATCGGCAATAAAACCAGGGTCAGGACTATTATAATCTATTGATTCAAAAATTGCCACTGATTGCATTAATGCCCCTTGATCATGTCCTGGACTCACTAACCGCAAAACTATGGTAAAATCTTCACCAGGTCTGACCCTTGGACTTAGCAAGACCCGCGGTGAAGAGTCAAACAAATCACCGGTCAACACTAGCTTACCATTAATATATACTTCTGCCAAGTCTGCCCACCATACCAAAGCCAAGCGCAAGGACAAACCTGTGACAGGAAAATTGTGTAAATTCTCAGGTACGGAAAATTTCTGCCCTAACCATAATACCTGATTTCCCCCTTGCCAAGAAATATGGGCTTTTTCATTTAGCTGCACAGGTGGCCAATTGGTGACACTTAATGGGATAAAATCACTAATTACCCCGTCGGTTTCCTGATATTGCCAGTTTGACTGGATATCAACTTGACAACAACTGCGTAAATTAGCAATTGCTGTGGATATAGATTTGGTATTGAATGAGGGTACAGGAAGAGTCATATTTCCCATAAAATAATATAAATAATTGACACTGACAAAAACTAACAGTTGACTGGGAGTCTGACCACTTAATACTACAACTTACAGATTATCATTATGTCTTCCGATTCTTCAAATCGCTATCAAAGCAAACTCTTTAACTTTGTCTACCAGCATTCTCGGTGGTTGACAAGAACATTGGAAAACACCATCAAAAATTTGCAAGTTGCTACTCAGTTGGGTATAGGTTCTCTCCTTTATCCACTGTACCAATTATTGCCACAAAATGAAACGGTAAAACCATTACATTCAATAACGCCTCCTCCTAGTGATGGACCAATTCAAGTTATTTTAAATATAGTCAAAAATCTTCCTCCTGGAGATGCTGACTTACTGATTTCTCAAAAAACAAATCCTTTGAAATTTCTAGGATTTTTGTGGGAGAATATTTTTCTTAAGCGGGATTTTCCAACTTCAGAAAATACTCTTCAACAGTATATACCAAAAGTACAAGGAATTGCTATAGAATTGCAAACCCGTAATTTAGTATTAGTGAGTGCTGATAATCGCATTTTTGATATTTTCACTCCCCAGCAAAACGCCAAATTAGCAGATAGAATTAATAGCGAAGTTAGCGAATATCAGTATTCTTTACGAGTAATTTCTCACCAGCAAAAAGAATTATTGCCGAAAATTGATCATCATTTGAATAAGTTGACTGGTGAGGATTCCATGATAGCACAAAAATCTTATCTTCATCCTATTAAACCTTTTGGATTTCTAGATAAATTAGTTGCTGACTTAGAAAATACAGCTTTAGTCCCCGCACAAGAACGCAGTCAGAAAATTATCAATAATTTCCAAAGTCAGTTTCAGGAGTTAGGAGTAAATCACGATGATTTAAAATCCCAAAAACTACAGATTTCTGATTTAATGACAGCGGTGATAAATTACTTTTTGGGAGGAAAAAATAATTATCAAATTAAATCAAATTTTGTTGGAGAAAAACCACAAAGAAAATCTAATTTCTCTAAAGGTTTGTCGTCAAATAATTCCTTAGATGTTAGTGATTCCTCAGAAGATAATTGGTTAACATGGAATGATTTATTTAGTGATAATCAAACCAATACCGGGGAATTATTTGATGATCATAATGTTAGTAAATTACCCCAAATTCAACTAAAATGGGGATTACCTGTAATTCTTCGGAAAATAGGTCAGAAACCGCCAATTTCTGAAAATGAAGAATTTCTAGAAATAGATAGTCAAACTAGCCAAGAATTTAATTTTCAGCCTGATTGGATTGATATTTCTGCTACATCATTAGGTTATGAAAAACACCCCTTAGAACAAATTCTTGAGTGGTTAGATCAGATTATATTATGGATAGAACAGATATTAATAAATGTGGTTTACTTCTTCAGGGGTTTATTATTAGGTAGATAATTGAAAAATAATATCCCCGACTTCTTAGAAGAGTAGGGGATCTAAAATTTGTTAAAATTCTACAATTACTGGTGTATGATCACTTGGTTGAACTAATTTCCGGGGTTCAATATCAATAATACAACTTTGAGCGCGTTCATATAGACTTGGTGTGAGATAATGATGATCTATTCTCCAACCCAGATTACGTTTAAAAGCAGCGGTGCGATAATCCCACCAACTATAATTTTCCCCCGCGCTGTTAAATTTACGAAAAGCATCTGCGAAACCTAAACTTATCACATCTTTTAAAGCTTGACGTTCTTGTTCAGAGGCCATAATATGATTAGCTATCTTCACTTGACTATTAATATCTATATCTTCCAAAGCAATATTAAAATCACCACACAGAGAAATGTCAGGATTTAATAATAGTAACGTCTGTAAATATTCCCTCAAGATTTTTAACCAGCTTAACTTATATTCATACTTTTCGCTACCAATAGATGAACCATTAGGAACATAAAGATTAACAATTCTTACCCCTTCAAAAACACCAGAAATAACCCGTTTTTGTTCATCCCATGATGATGCTAAATCTGGTAAAATAGAACCAAAACCTATATTTACATCTGTCAAAGGTTGACGACTAATTAAAGCCACCCCATTATAAGATTTTTGTCCAGAAATATACGGATAATAGCCTAAACTTTCAAACGCAATACGAGGAAAATCATGATCTATAACCTTAGTTTCTTGTAAACACAAAACATCAACATAATTTTCCGTTAACCAATTAATAATCTGTTCTAAACGTGTCCGAACAGAATTAACATTCCAAGTAGCAATTTTCATTAGTTAATGATCAACACAATTGTTAAATAAAGGTAAATTAATTATCTCATAAAAATTAGATATTTATGATCCCTAAGATAGATGAATAAGATATACACTAGTATATACTGGTTTATAGTTTAATCATGTTCTTATGAGTCTTGATTGTTTTCATAGAAAAATCCAATTGTATAAATGTCTTAAGATCTCATGAATTTAACATTTGTTGATAGTTTTTTCACCACCAAATTCTCTAAATTGGAGAATCGCAAATAGGGGAACAAAAACTAGAGAAAATGATCATCATTAACTAAGGCATAAATCTGGAATTTTAATAGGTTTAATAGCCAGATCAATTTTAACATAATCGTTTTTAATTTTTTGGAAGGAGGATATTATATGAGTATCATAGTTAACACCTGTCCCTGTTGCGGTGGTTCGATTCTGCGTCATGTTCGTCACCATGAAGTATATTGGTTTTGTGTTTCCTGTAGACAGGAAGTACCACTTTTAAGTATAAATAATGTATCTAACTCACTATCTCAGTTAGAAAACCGTAATCAAGAAGTTTTACCCCAAACTGCTTTGAGTTCTTAACAGTAACTCCCTATTTACAAATATTTTTGTCCAGTTTCTAAATAACCAAAATTTAGTTAGAATTAGGCATGGCCAATTTTCAATCCAAAATATATCTATTCTAATGAGGTATAAAATTATCTGTGTTCATCTGCGTTTGATTCCAACTTATTGTACATCACTGGCCTAGGAATTGCTATATTATGATACTATGGTATACAATCTTGTTTAATTTGATAGCATGATTTAAGCTATATTCACAGGTGCGTATTTTGCGCCTCTATTTCTTTTTTATGGGTGAAAAGTTTTGTTAGCAGCACTACTTTACGGACAAGAGGATTTACGTCTAGAACAAGTCCCTGACCCCACTCCCGAACCCGGTGAGGTGGTGATTCAGGTAGAAGCGGCCACTACTTGTGGTACAGATTTGAAGGTGTGGCGACGTGGTGGCCATGCTAAAATGTTGAAACCACCAACACTGTTTGGTCACGAAGGTGCGGGACGAATTGTTGCTGTCGGTAAGGGGGTGACTAATTGGCACGTTGGCGATCGCGTGGTAGCAAATAATTCTGCTCCCTGCATGAAATGTTTTTTTTGTCAACGTCGAGAATATTCTTTATGTCCTCATTTGACATGGAATAACGGTACATTTGCGGAATATATACCAATTCCTGCCCCCATTGTTCAGTATAATCTATTGCCAATTCCTGATTCTTTACCCTCAGTATTAGCGGCGATGACTGAACCTCTGGCTTGTGTGCTCCATGGTGTAGCCCGTTCTGGCGTTAAACCCCATGATCGAGTAGTAGTTTTGGGTGATGGGGCTATCGGCTTAATGTTTGTAGCTGTTTTATCGGAATATACTGAGGTGATTTTATGGGGTGGAAATAACCAGCGGCTAGAAATTGGTAAAAAGCTGGGCGCAGCAAAGACTTTCAATTATCATCAACTGACGGATATTCCCAACCTAGTTAAGGAATTAACAGACGGCTGGGGCGCAGATGTGGTTATAGAAGCTACTGGTGTACCGAGTGTTTGGGAAACTGCGATCGCTTGCGGTCGTCCTGGTGCAACTATCAATTTATTTGGCGGTTGTCCAAAAGATACCACAATTACGGTTTGTACTGAGCAATTGCATTACAGTGAAATTACGCTCAAAGGAGTATTTCATAATACACCAGAATTTGTAAGAGCGGCTTTATCACTCATCGCTAGTGGTAAGATTCCTTTTGACTTACTCATTAGTGAACAGCGGCCTTTGCAGGACTTAGAACAGGTATTTATGGATATGAAGGCGCGTAAAGTAATTAAGGTAGCGATGTATAATTGAAAAATGCTTAAACAATCTTTACTGAAATTATTAATTTTATCTTGTTCTCTAATACCTTTTGTATCAGTAGAAATACTTGTAAATTCTCCTGTAGAGGCCTTACCTGGAGAAAGTACAAAAAATGTGGTATCATGGATTCGATCACATCCAACTCTACAGCCAAAACAAGGAGAACGATTATCTGTCAGAAAAAGTGATACAGCGGCTCAAAGATTTACCTTTGAAGCCTCCATCTTACCTCCCGGTAGGATAGTATTTACTGAAGATAGGGTGACAATTCGCACAGAAAGCCTAACCATATTTGATGCTGTTAATGGCATTACAGCAAAGCGTTTACAAGAATCTTTGCGGATAATTTATAATCTAGATGTGTATCAAGATTATGATGAGGCTCAAATTATCTATCAATATCCTAGCCAGAGTGAGATTAATACAGATCGGTTAGCTAAAATACCACTTAGGGAAGCTATACAGGGAGAACTGCGAGTAGGAGAGCGTTACGCTTATTGGCTAGAAATCGCCCAACCGAAACAAGGAAAAGCCATTATTGGTAATATAACAGTTTTACTCAAAGCTGATGCCAATAAATTAGAAGCTGAATTAAGGACTCGTTAATTCATGTTCCATTATAACTTCTGCCACGTTCCTGAAAAAATACTTTCAGCCGCCAGGGAAATACGTACTAAATCCTGATTAAGCAGAGGTGGCCAGTCTACACCTACTTTTCTTCCCGCTGCAAAAAACCTTTGGGCTTTTACGGCCAATTGATATAAAGCAAAAGCGAGTTCTCTGTCTAAGCTGGTATCTGTTTTTGAGGCTTCAAATACTACTTTTAACGCTAACAGGGTTGAAGTAATTTGACCAGGAACAGGAGGTTTACCTTGCTGTAAACGATTTAACAGGGTATCTGGATTATCTGGGCTGTTGGTTTGGTCTATAAGTAGTTTACGTGCTATTTCGTAGTTCATGTTTCTAGTTAGTTTTAATACCTTGTGAAAGTTACACTTGATTAATATACTAACCGCATTCTCTGTGCCTTGGACAGAATCACCATAGCAAAGTAGTCCTGTAATTCCCTCTAATTGGTTATTCTTCTAGGATTTTTCCATGATATCTTTAAGTTCATGATACCCTAAATCAGGTTTTTCATAGCTACTGTAAATTAGGCTGTATAAACTCATTGTGTTTCTTTCCCCTGGATTACTTAGTATTTGTCTATTAAGTAGTTGAATTGCTGTAAATTACTGAATCTGTGGACGTTATATAATACATTAAATTTTGTAGCTTTGCTTACGTTTTATATTCATGTTGTATATTATAAAATGGTATTTGGTAGATTTTAGAGCAAATTCTATCTTTTTGCGTGTTTTTTAATTAAGTTAACAAAGCTCTTCTAAAAGAGGAATGACGAATTATTATGGAACGTGGTCTTTTATGGTTGCCTTTGTTATTCGCATTTTTCTGGTTAGCGTGGCAAGGTTCACAGGAATATCAAAAACTTGAAGCTTATCAGATTTGGGCAGCACAGTTTGAACGAGCTAAATATGATATTTATGCAGTATTAGCTCAAAAAGGTGATGATATTACTTGGGGAAAACCTACAACGAAAGGACCAATTGAACTAGAAACTTTTTCTTTATTAGATGTTCAAGAAATCCGCTTTTTAGTAAATGGTAATTCTGTAGATATAGAAAATCCACCCCTAAAAGGCCGAAAAATCGAATTAGAGTTTTTATTAACTACTCCTAAATCAATTCTTGTTCCCTTTACAGAAGTTCCCCTAGCAGCAGAATGGGGTAAGTTTTTGCACAGGACATTAAAGCATTTGCAGTCAGGAAATAGTGATCTAATTTGAACTTAATATTTAGATATTTAGATGGACTTTCAAGATGATTAGATTCTTTTAATTTTCGTTAGCTCTACTTACCATTTTTCTGCCCAATAAACAATCTCTGAAGATGCAATATCAATGGCTACTCCATGACTATTACCATGATTCCATTTAGAACCAGGTTGGCTTTTATCTTCGGCTTTTAATACTAATATTTCATAACTGCTAGGAAAGGTTTCTATTTCTGAATCGCTAGTATAAAAAAACGTTGTTGGTACGCCGTTGGGTTGATTAATATGATTATTTGTATTTCCTCCCTGGTATTGATGTTGAGAAATTTTTTGGTATTGTTTGAGGAGGTTTTTAATCTTTGTTTGTGGTTCTTTGATCCGAAGTTGTAAAGAACTACTTCCCGGAATTACTCCCGAAGTATAAGCCATTTGTAAAACTTGAGAATCACTAGAAATTTGTCCGGGAAAATGTTGGATTTGTTGAATATCAGTCCATTTATGATTACGGATTTCTGGATATTGTGATGTATCAGTAATTAACTGTAATTGTTTGTTATTACTAGTAGCTTTACTAATCCAAAAACCACCAATCACTAGACCAAAACTACCAAAAGACAGTAAAATTATTGTAGCGAGTTTAACAAAAATAGATCGCTTCATGAGGTTGGTTGCATCTAGCTTGTAGATTAATATCCCAACCTTTAAAACAGTAGTCCTGATAGTTTTGAATCTAGCTTTGGTTAGATTGACAAGAAAATTTTGATTTTGTGAAATTAACTACAAATTCACTAAGAACCAATAATCATTCCTGCTAAAATTACAAAACCAATCCAGACATTTTGACGAAACATTTCCCCATAAGCAGAATTAGGTATTTCTGGCTTTTGTAAGCGGATAATTTGCCAAATCCAGCCCATACTAGCTAGTATTAAAGTTATCCAAAAGGCGGTATTTAAATTAACTAATAACCCTACTCCAGCTAGAAGTATAATAGTACCAATGAAGAATATAGCGATCGCTGTAGGAGCATATTTACCAAAAAACAACGCGCTAGAATTAATACCAATGCGTTGATCATCTTGGCGATCGCTCATTGCATAGATAGTATCAAATCCTAATGTCCATAGTACGGTCGCGCCCCAAAGTAACCAAGTGGGTGCTGTAATATTAGCGGTAACTGCACTCCAACTGATTAACACCGCAAAACCCCAAGCTATGGAAAGTACCAATTGAGGTACAGGAAATACCCGTTTTGCGCCGGGATACAGGACGATAACGGGAACTGCGGCCACTGACAACCAGAAGCTTAACCGGTTAAGATAAAAGGCCATTACAGCAGCACAGACTAGGGCGACTATCCCCACCACTATACCAATTTGAACGGAAAGGGCGCGAGATGCAAGCGGGCGATCGCGTGTCCTCTCTACTTGTGGATCAATATCTCTATCCCATAAATCATTAACTACGCACCCTGCCGCACTGGTAGCGATACTACCGACAATAATCACTCCCACTAGGGGTAATGGTGGTTTACCCGCAGCAGCCAAAAACACGGCCCACAATGCGGGAATCATGAGAATTAATCTACCTTCGGGTTTATTCCACCGCAATAGTCGGATAATTATTAGCCATAATGGTTGTCGGTTGGTTTTTGGTGTTTTAAACATATCCGATGATTGTAAATAATACCTTGATTAGACCATAATTTCATTGGCTACAAACAATCGGGTATTTTAAAAATAAAAACGAACCACGGAGGCACAGAGGACGCAGAGGTAGGAAAATAAGAGATGTTCACAGTTATATTAATGGAAAAATTCTTCAGAATCCATTTTTTGTTGATTTTCATATATACTTGGTCGTTTGGTAACGGCAACTAAGGTATCTAATGGTGATGTATATTCAATGGTTTTGTTTACGCATAGGTTTTTTCAATTTGAATATTAAACTAATATAACATAAAAATAAGGGTTTAGCATTGCTAAACCCCTACAATATTCTCATTATTTCAAGCTGTAGCAAATTCTGTGAAAACTCTTTTACTGGGATGATGGAAACCCAAAACAATATCATTCTGTGGTATTCCTGCTGATAGTAAATCATCGACTATACATAAATCTGTTGCATCTTCTTCTACCCAAATTTTGCCGTTTTTAATGGTAAGATAAATGATAATATGCTGTATTTGCTTTTTATCTTCCCAACCAAAACGAAAGCAAATATATTGATCTCTGGTTTCATCAATAGCTAAACGTTCACTAACTTCAAATTCACATTTTTTTGAAGTTTGATTATTCGTCATTTCGTAATATTCAGTCAATATTTTTTTGATAATATTCTGGTATTTTTCTAGTTTATCCATTGGTTCTCGGTTAGCAGATAGGGTAATTTGTTGTGGTGTTAGTTTGATTGTTTTTGATTAGGGTTGGTTAATGTATGGGTAGAGGATAGAAGGTAAAATAAAGATAATGGTAAACCCCGTCCAAGTTGAAACCTATAGTTTTTCTATGGCGCAAACTCAAGTTTTCAAGATGGATGGAGTTTAGCTACAATTTATTCAATATTTCTTGTACTTGTTGAGCATTTTGTGTATTACCTTGTTGTTGAAATAGTTGTTTTGCAGTTTCTAAATCTTTAATCGCACCTGCTTTATCTCCTGATTCAGATTTAGCAGTTCCCCGGTTGTAGTAGGCTATGGCTAATTGAGGATTAATGGTGATAGCTCGAGTAAAATCAGCGATCGCACCAGCTTTATCTCCTGATTCAGATTTAGCAAGTCCCCGGTTGCTGTAGGCTTCGGCATATTGAGGATTAATGGTGATAGCTTGAGTATAATCAGCGATCGCACCAGCTTTATCTCCTGATTTAGATTTAGCAACTCCCCGGTTGTAGTAGGCTTTGGCATATTGAGGATTAATGGTGATAGCTTGAGTAAAATCAGCGATCCCACCAGCTATATCTCCTGATTCATATTTAGCAATTCCCCGGTTAATGTAGGCTTCGGCATCTTGAGGATTAATGGTGATAGCTTGAGTATAATGTTTAATCGCACCAGCTTTATCTCCTAAATTAATCGCAATACCCCAACTATAATTACCCCATTCCTTTAATGTTTTCTCATTAGGTTGTTCACTTTGTAAATAGCGAAAATCAGTTTGTAAAACCGGGTGAGCAATTTTACTATTTATCCCCACTAAATAACCTTTTTCATTAATAATTGCTCCTCCACTCATCCCCTGTTGAATATCATTTAATTTTGATTCTGATAAAGTCCCTGGTTTGCGTGCGAATACGGAAGAACTACAACCAAGGATAATAATCCCAGAAGCGGGAAATAAGAGGATAAAGAAGAATAATAAATGGGATAATTTGTGTAATTTCATAGATGGTACTCCTGGTATTTGATAATTTGGTAATTGGTTAATTTTCGGTTTGTTTCATAACCCGTCAGGGAATCAATTCCCCGGCTAATAGCAGAATTCCGTTAAAACGGACTAAAACATTCTTCCATTCAGTCGCTTTCAACCGACTTTAGTTTTTAGACAAGGAATTTATTCCCTGGCTTTATTGGCTGGCTAATGTCCTGATTTGGCTTTACCATCAGCTATTAGTTGATCATTAGATTTGGGTAATATGGACATGACAGCCATAACTACACCGATAATAATGATGATTCCTGAAATTGTGCCAAGAATTAATTTCCAGGGAATTAAAGGTGCTGGAGGTGGAGTTAGTTGATTTCTTGTTAATGCTTGTAAGGCTTCCTTGGCGTTTTGAAAGCGTTTTGTATAATCCTCACAAATCATTTTATTTAAAGTATCAGCAAATTCATGACTTAACACCCAGCCGCACTAGTAGCGATACTACCAGGGGTAATAGTGGTTTACCTGCAGCAGCCAAAAATACGGACCACAATGCGGGAATGATGAGAATTAATCTACCTTCGGGTTTATTCCATCGCAACAGTCGGATAATTGTCAGCCATAATGGTTATTGATTAGTTTTTTTCGGTTTAAACATATTCAATAGTTGTAAATAATACCTTGATTACACCATAATTTCATTAGCCACAAACAATCAGGTATATTGAAAATAAATCAGAACATGATCATCGTTAGGTTAATATTCCCAAAATATCTGAATAACTAACTGGGATTGAGTTTTTTCTGTAGTTAACAATTAAAAATACGGATTGGACAGAATTTTTGTGAAATTTGTAACAGTTAGCTAATTTATGGTCTCCATCAATGTAATTAATATATTTTGAAAATGGGGAGACCTCAAGACCGTATTTTTGTCTATCTTTCGAGCAATAATCCAGATGCTGAATTTAATCCCTGTTGACAACAGAAACCCACTTAATCAACCAGTGCGGGAAAACCAGATGATTGCAGCCATTGATATTGGTACAAATTCTTTACACATGGTAATAGTCAAAATTGAAGCCACTTTACCATCTTTTACCATGATTGCGCGGGAAAAAGAAACCGTACGATTAGGCGATCGCAATTTAATTACTGGTGAATTAAAACCCGAAGTGATGCTTAAAGCGATCGCTTGTTTAGGCAGATTCAAAACTCTTGCCCATAGCTTAGAAGTAAATAGTATTGTCGCTGTTGCTACTAGTGCCGTCCGTGAATCTCCCAATGGTAAAGAATTTCTCCACCAAATCGAAACCGAACTTGGTTTAAGCGTTGACTTGATTTCTGGACCAGAAGAAGCCCGTCGCATCTATTTAGGTGTATTATCGGGGATGGAATTTAATCACCAACCACACATCATTATTGACATTGGTGGTGGTTCAACAGAATTGATTTTAGGGGACAGTGAAGAACCCCGGAGTCTTACCAGTACAAAAATTGGCGCAGTCCGCTTAACGGGAGAACTGGTCAACTCTGATCCTATCACCGAAACTGAATTTAAGTACCTACAGGCTTACGCTAGGGGAATGTTAGAGCGGTCTGTAGAAGAAGTGCAAGAAAAACTCAAAATCGGCGAATTTCCCCGGTTAATCGGCACATCTGGCACAATAGAAACCATTGCTACTATTCACGCTCGGGAAAAATTAGGTCTTGTTCCTTCTACTCTGAATGGGTATCAATTCAGCCTCCAAGATTTACGTATATGGGTAACTCGCTTACGGAAGATGACCAATGTGGAACGGGCTACTATTCCAGGAATGCCGGAAAAAAGGTCGGAAGTAATACTTGCAGGAGCAGTAATTTTACAGGAAGCCATGACCTTGTTAGGGGTGGAATCCTTAACAGTTTGTGAGCGAGCGCTTCGAGAAGGAATAATCGTAGACTGGATGCTGGCTCATGGCTTCATTGATAACAGATTACGGTTTCAAACTTCCGTTAGAGAACGTAGTGTATTAAAAACTGCCAAAAAATACTACAGTAACTTAGAACACAGTGAGCGTATTACCGCTTTCGCGCTAAATATATTTGACCAAACTCAGGGAAAATTACACTATTGGAATACAGATCAACGTAAGTTATTATGGGCTGCGGCAATTTTACATAATTGTGGTCACTATGTTAGCCATTCATCGCACCATAAACATTCATACTACTTGATTAGAAATGAGGAATTACTTGGTTATAATGAAACAGAGATCGAAATTATTGCCAACATAGCGCGTTATCATCGTAAATCTGCACCGAAGAAAAAACATGATAACTATCGCAATTTACTTCACAAGGAACATCGGCAAATGGTTAATCAACTTAGTGCTATTTTAAGGTTAGCTGTTGCTTTAGATAGAAGACGAATAGGTGCTATTTCTCATGTTAAATGTGAATATTTGCCCAATTTTAAGGAATTTAAGATATTCATATTTCCATCATTAATTGATGATGAATGTGCTTTGGAAATGTGGAGTTTAGATTACAAAAAAGGAGTTTTTGAAGAGGAGTTTGGTTTAAGATTTATGGCAATATTAATGAATAGATAAATGATATATTTAGATCCCCGATTTCTTAGATAAGTCGGGGATATTCTTTATTTTTCATAATTAATTGAAGATTGCTATGATATTTTAAATGAGATTGTGGGAAAACTTTTTCTGGTGATATGAGAATTAGGAGGTTGACAATTGCTTCGGGATGTGTTACGTTGAAGCTGATAAGGAAGAACTAAGCAATAATAACATAATACAGCGTTTTCCACACTGATAAGGTACAAAATTAAATCATCAAACTCTTGTGGTGCGGGCATCTTACCCGCTTTGTCCGCTATATATGTACCTCATAACACCGGGAAGTGATTTATCAGAATTTTCTCCGGAACCGCTGACCACAAACGTAAGCGGTTATGTTTTTTGAGGAAAAATTATGCCTTTGTGTCTGCGGACAAGATAAAATTTTCAGTAAAAGCGTTTATTGTGGAATAAGGGGAATTTATGGCCATGAAAAAAGGAAATATGGTGCGAGCTATTCGGGAGAAGCTAGAAAATAGCCTGGAAGCTCAAGCTAGTGATTCTCGTTTCCCTAGTTATTTGTTTGAAACTCAGGGGGAAATTGTAGATATTAAGGGTAATTATGCTTTGGTGAAATTTGGACAAGTACCAACACCAAATATCTGGTTAAAGTTGGAACAGTTGGAAGAGTTCGTTTAACAAACATACAGCGTTTTCCGCTGAAGATGAGGTACAAATTTGAATCATGAAACTCTTGTGGTGCGGGCATCTTAACCGCTGGATACCTATCTCATAACACCGGGAAATGCTGTAGATAGAATAGACCCTCGACTTCTTCAATTGGGAATCTAATTACGTATATTTGCGGTTTGTTTTTGTTTTCATAATTTAAGCAATATATCACGAATATTGAGAAAATTAAGGATATTTTAGCTATGGAATCAATACCACCTAATATTTTTGATGTAAAACCTGAATTTGAGTTATTTGATATTTTTCTTCAATTTGACATATAAGACAAAATTATCGAAATAATACCCCAATAATACACCCTATCCACCTCAATTTAACACACTGAGAAAATATGCCCGTCAACCCATTCATAAAATTTGAGGCTATGATCAAAACAGCAGCAATCCAATTTTAGCCCCTGTTTATAGTTACCAGCCTCAACACTGGATTAATTAGCACATTAAGATGTATTAGTATGAAAAACCAAACGTGTCCGACTTGTCAAGGTAAGTTACAAACTAAGCAAATTGAAAAAATGTTAAAAGGAGGGAATAATACGGCTATTATCCAGGTAGAAGCAGAAGTTTGTGCAAAATGCGGCGGAAAGCTATATAAATCAGACATTCTTCACCAATTTACTCAAATCCGTGATAAACTCAAAAATCAACAAACAGAAGATTTTCAAGTTATTGGTCAATCTTTCCGTATTTCTGTTTAATTAACTTTCTCCAGTTTTAGATGATTCCAGTTGCGTCCTATTTCCGACTTCTGTTATAAGTTAATTTCTCGATACCGTTCCTGAAGATTCTGAATCGTAAATAAAGCCTCAAATTCCAACCCAGCGGACTCATATAACGCCCTACCCCCTTGTAATCTATCTATTAGGGAAATTACCCGGTCTACCGTATAACCTGCCGCTTGTAAGCGTTCCACAGCCTTGAGTGCGGATTGTCCAGTTGTCACGACATCTTCTAAAACCACAACTTTTGCACCTGGGGATAAACTAGGACCTTCAATATAAGCCATTGTCCCATGTCCCTTTGTTTCTTTACGAATAATCAAAGCTGGTATCGGTCTATTTTCATACACAGAAACTACACTTAAGGCTGATACAATCGGATCAGCACCCAAGGTTAAACCCGCTACCGCCTGAGTATCATCGGGTAGCATTGGCAGCACCAGCCTACCTATAGCTAAAGCACCTTGGGGATGAAGTGTAACTTGTTTACCATTAATATAATAAGAACTACGTTGTCCAGAGGAAAGAACAAAATCGCCTTCTTGATACGCAAGCTGGCAAAATAAATCAAGTAACTTTTGACGCAGAGTAGTTAAATCAGTGGTAGCAGCCCAAATGTCTTGGTTGCTAGGGGTTTGAGTGGAATCAGACATTACAAACAATTAAAAGTTGTGTTACACCAAAGTTGAAACTCAACAAAGTTCAACCACTTAAGCATAAATTAAGATGCACCCAAAAATTGAGGAGTTAACCATAATGGGTATAAAATTTCCAGCATTGAGTTGTTTACTGGTACTTATTACTACTAGTTTTGTCCTTTCTTCAGTCGCTAAAGCTGAAACACCTGACTATCAAACAACAGATAATGCTTTTGAAAGAGCTTATTTTAGCTATGATTCTACTTTTTACGGAAATACCAGTTTAGAGCGTCAAGTAGGCTCGTTAATTGGCATTGGGCGTAAATTTGGTGCTGCTTTTCCTGACAATGAAATCGCTAAAGATGGAGAATCAGTAAATAAGCTTTATCATGACGCGCTTGCTCAACAAGCAACAAATGATCCGTATATTCGCACACCTGACCTACCCAATCCCTATAATTCTTCTCTGTTAATGACTCCTCGCTATAATGCTAATCAGCTAAAAGTTGGGACTGAATACCGCTTTAAAAATTTACCACCTCGGTAAAAATAATGAGTTCTGGGGTGAATTAAAACCCAAAACTCAAAACTCAAAACTATCAGATTCCCAAATTCTGAAAAAATTTAGGAATCTGAGTTGCTAAAAATTCTACAATTTGACATCAGGAGGAAGTAGCACTTTATCAATTAAATGAATCACGCCGTTACTGGCTTTAATATCTGTTTTGGTCACTTTAGCTTTATCTATAGTGACTCGACCTCTCTTAACTTGAATCTTCACTGAAGCACCTTCAACTGTTTTGACATCACCAGCTTTGATGGTCTTAGAAGTAACTGATCCAGAAACTACATGATAAGTCAAAATTTTGACTAAGGTGGCTTTATTTTCTGGTTTGAGGAGTTTTTCTAAAGTTCCCTTTGGTAAGGCTTTAAATGCTGTGTTTGTAGGTGCAAATACAGTGAATGGTCCTTGACCAGAAAGGGTTTCGACTAAGCCGGCGGCTTTGATAGCTGTGACTAGGGTTTTCAAAGAACTGTTGGCGCTGGCAATTTCGACAATTGTACTGGCTGTCTTTGCAGTAGGGATTGTATGAGGTTTAGGCGCGTTTGCGGTTTCGGCAAAAGTAGGAACGCTGACCAGAAGGGTAGTTGCGGCTATGGCAATACCAACTGTTTTATTAATTAGGTAATTCATGGTTTCTTAGTAAAAAAGTGTTTAGGACCTGAGCATCTTTGTGAGTTTATCTTCACAATAGGAAATGTAACATAATTTAATAATTTATGTGAGTTTATAACTATTCTGCCAGCATTGCCAATAACTGTGCCTCTGTCAATTGGCTAATGCCTAAATTCTGGGCTTTGTCTAATTTAGAACCGGCATCTGCTCCTACAACCAAAAAGTCTGTTTTTTTGCTAACTGATTCCGTGATTTTACCGCCGGATTTTTGAATTAAGGCCTTTGCTTCTTCTCTTTTCAAAGTTGGTAATGTGCCAGTTACTACAAAGGTTTTACCAGCAAATTTTTGATTAATTTCGCCCACTACTTGAGCTTCGGCGCTATTTGCTAATTGTAACCCTATTCCCTGGAGACGGGATATTAAGCTTTGATTGGCTGGAGTCCGCAACCATTGGTAGACTGATTGGGCGATTTCTGCACCAATACCATAAACACCCGCAATGTCTGATTGTCTGGCCGCTGTTAATTCTTCAACAGTGGTAAACTTCTCTGTTAATAGTTGGGCGTTGACGCTACCAACGTGACGGATGCCTAAACCATATAATACTCTAGACCAAGGTTGATTTTTTGATTGGGCGATCGCTTTAATCAATTTTTCCGCTGATTTTTCTCCCATGCGTTCTAATACACATAGTTGTTCTTTTGTCAATTCGTATAAATCAGCAACGGAATGTATTAATTTTTTGTCTACTAATTGATACACTAGTTTTTCTCCAACTCCTTTAATATCCAAAGCGTCACGACTTACCCAGTTTTCAATTTCACCTTTAAGAATGGCGGGACAGGAAGCATTTACACATCTAGTAACTGCTTCTCCAGTTTCCCTAACCACTAGTTGTCCACAGACGGGACAATGGGAAGGCATGATAAAAGGGTGGGTATCAGTAGGACGCAGTTCTTTAATTACCCGGACTACTTCGGGAATGATTTCCCCTGCTTTGCGTACAATTACTGTGTCACCAATACGGATATCTAATAGTTCGATGCGATCGCTGTTATGTAAAGTAGCACGGGAAACAGTTGTTCCCGCTAATTGTACGGGCAACATTTCCGCTAAAGGTGTTAATGCGCCGGTTCTGCCGACATTGACTGTAATTTTTTCTACACGGGTTGGGGCTTCTTCGGCGGGATATTTTAAAGCTATAGCCCACCGTGGAAACTTCTGTGTAAACCCTAGTTGTTCCTGTAGTCTAAAAGTATTTAATTTAACTACAACTCCATCCGTCATATAGGGAGAGTTGAGCCGTTCTGTATCCCAATATTGGTAATATTCGGAAATTTCAGCAATAGAATGGCAGAGTTTATGATTGGTATCAACTCGAAAACCCATTTTTTGCAATAGTTCCAAAGCTTGCCATTGGGTATTGGCAATACTAGAATCATCTAAGCCAGTAATATGTAAAGTATAGGCGAAAAAATCTAACTGTCGTTGTGCAACAATACGGGAATCTAATTGTCTGAGCGTACCAGCTACGGCATTGCGCGGGTTAGCAAATACCTGTTCACCTGCTTTTTGTCTTTTCTCGTTAATTTCCTTAAATACCTGTAAAGGTAAAAACACTTCTCCCCGTACTTCCACTTTAGCAATATTTTCTAAGTCGTTAAAATTCAAACGGAGGGGGATTGAGCGAATAGTTCTCACATTCTGGGTAATATCCTCACCCGTTACTCCATCTCCTCTGGTCGCACCCCTTGTTAGAACGCCATTTTCATAAGTTAATGCTAAAGCAGCACCATCAATTTTTAACTCAGATACATATTCTATTTCTCCGCTATTATACTGAGTTAATGAGTGTCGTCGCCAACGTTGATCCCAATTTTGCAATTCTTCAATATTAAAGGCATTTTCCAGACTATACAGGGGAATATTATGACGGATTGAGGTAAAATGGGTCGCGGGACGCTCACCAATACGCTGAGTTGGACTATCATGGGTAATTAATTCTGGATTTTTCGTTTCTAGTTCTTGCAATTCCCGATACAGCCGATCATAAACTGTATCTTCCATTGTTGGCGCGTCTAGTACATAATAGGCATAACTAGCTTGTTGTAATAAGCGCCGTAATTCTTCTATGCGTTTTACTTGAGGTTGAGTTGACATCATCAGTTTTATAACAAAAAATAATAACGGTGGGATTTTAATTATAAGAAAAGTAACAAGTATCCATGATTCAAACCTTTACAAGTCAGTCTCCTATTATTATCGCTCATCGTGGTGCAAGTGGCTACCGTCCTGAACATACTTTAGCAGGTTATGAGTTAGCAATTGATTTAGGTGCTGATTATATTGAACCCGATTTAGTGATGACTAAAGATGGTATTTTAATTGCACGTCATGAAAATGAAATATCGGAAACTACGGATATTGCTAATCATCCAGAATTTGCTCATTTAAAAACCAGGAAAATCATTGATGGTGAAATTAAAATTGGTTGGTTTACAGAAGATCTTACCATAGCACAAATCAAAACTTTAACAGCAAAAGAACGTATTCCTGAACTTCGTCCTCAAAATACAGTTTATGACAATATATTTACTATTCCCACTTTTGCAGAAATCATTGATTTAGTCAAGCATAAAAGTCAAAAAATTGCTCGCAATATTGGCATTTATCCAGAAACTAAACATCCCAGTTATTTTCAGGTGCTTGGTTTACCATTAGAGGAAGCTTTATTATGGAATTTGCAGGGGATTAATTTACCTGTATTTATTCAATCATTTGAAGTTAGCAATCTCAAAGAATTATCGCAGAAAACAGATTTACCATTAGTGCAATTAATTAATGATCTTGGTAAACCCTACGATTTTATCATTAATCATGATTCTCGCACATATCAAGATTTATTAACTCAAAAAGGTTTGAGAGAAATTGCAGAATATGCTCAAGCAATAGGTGTACATAAAAACTTATTGATTCCTAGAGATAGTCATGGTAAATTATTATCACCGACATCCTTAATTATAGATGCTCATGCAGCTAATTTACAAGTTCATACTTGGACATTTAGAAATGAAGATGTTTTCCTACCTTTAGACTTACAAGGAAATCCACAAAGAGAATATGAAATATTTTTAAATTTAGGAGTAAATGGTGTATTTAGTGATTATCCAGATCTAGCTGTAAAGCAGAAATATTGCTACCTTAATAAAAAATAAATAATGAATCTATCCCTTATCAAAATCCTAAAATTCATCCATCTTTATCTGCGTTAATCTGCGTTCATCTGTGTTTAATTATTCTTAATTCTTAGTCAGAAACCATGAATAAATCATCATTAAATCGCTTAACCGAAATTGCAAAACTATTTCTCAAATTAGGTATTATTGGTTTTGGTGGACCAGTTGCACATATTGCTATGATAGAAGATGAAGTAGTTAAACGTCGTCAATGGTTGACACAAGAACATTTTTTAGATTTATTGGGTGTAACTAACTTAATTCCTGGTCCAAATTCCACAGAAATAGCCATTCATATAGGATACATTTATGCAGGGTGGTTAGGATTAATTATTGCTGGAGTTTGTTTTATTTTACCTGCGGTTTTAATTACGGGTTTATTTGCTTGGCTATATGTCAATTATGGGACTTTACCTCAAGTTTTACCTTTACTTTATGGGATTAAACCCGTTGTTTTGGCTATTATTATTAATGCGATTTGGGGTTTGGGAAAAAAAGCGGTAAAAACTAGAAAATTATTGATAATTTCTATAGTAGTTGGGTTAATAACTTGGTTTGCTAAAGTCAACGAAGTTGTAGCTTTATTACTAGGAGGAATATTAGGAATGATTTGGTTAAGCAGTAGTAATCAAACTAACTTAATTATTCTGGGTTTAACCACAGAAACATTTTTACAAACAACCACAATGAGTACAGCCATAAATAGTCATATATCTGTACCTGTGTGGAAATTGGGTTTATTCTTTTTAAAAGTTGGTAGTATCCTTTTTGGAGGTGGTTATTTACTAATAGCCTTTTTACAAAAAGGACTCGTAGAAGAATATGGTTGGTTAACACAACAACAATTATTAGATAGTATTGCTATCGGACAATTTACACCGGGTCCAGTGCTTTCTACCGCGACATTTATTGGTTATATAATTGCTGGATTTCCCGGAGCAACTGTAGCAACTATAGGAATTTTTCTCCCTTCATTTTTATTTGTAGCTGCTTTAAATCCTCTCATGAATCCTATTCGCAAATCATCTTGGACAAGACCTTTTTTAGATGCTGTAAATGTTAGTGCTTTAGCATTAATGGTGTTAACTACAATGCAATTAGGAATGGCTACTTTAATATTACCAAAAACCCATGATCTAGATTTTTTAGGTTTAGGAATTTCTGTGATTTCCGCAATTTTAGTGCTTTTCTACCGCATTAATGCCATGTACCTAATTTTAGGTGGTAGTATTATTGGTTGGGTGGCCTTAATCTTGGGTTATCTTGGTTAAAAATATAAATTATCTGCTAGAATTTCCCCATTGCGACTATTTGCTTTTTTGCATCATACTTGTAATTGTGTATTTGTCGGTCTTTTTGTACAACCTCCTAAGCAGACTATACCTATTTCCAAAGGTACTAAAGTCCAATTTTCCAAGTATTCAATGAAATCACATTCAAAATCACTAGGAAGGTTCATAAAATGGTGCTTGCTACGTTAAAAACAACACCTTAGTTCATTTTTACACAATCATTCAACATTACTCAAAAAAATCCAGCTTGGGAACTGACAAATAACTACTAACAACTAACAAATTTTATGATATTACAAGTAGAAAACAGCACTTATGAAGCGAAAACCCAGGAAATTGCTAAACAGGTTCTCGCTGCTACCCAGGAAAATCGCTCATTTTTAGGTGCTTTACGCGACCAAATGCGCTGGGATGATAAATTACTCGACTGGGCTATGAGTAACCCCGGCTTAAGAGTACAATTATTTCGGTTCATAGATACTTTACCCGCTTTACATAGTAAATCAGAAATTGCCTCCCATTTACAAGAATATTTGGGAGATGAATCAGTAGAATTACCGACGGCTTTAAAAGCGATTTTAAACTTTGCTAACCCTGATTCTATGCCCGCACAGGTAGCAGCGACAACAGTGGGAACTGCAGTGCAAACTTTAGCACATAAATATATTTCTGGGGAAAATATTAAGCAAGTCATCAAAACCGTTGAGAGACTGCGAAAAGAGAAAATGGCTTTCACTATTGACTTACTTGGTGAAGCGGTAATTACGGAAATAGAGGCACAATCTTATTTAGAAAGATACTTGGAATTGATGCAGCAATTGGTGGAAGCGTCACGAAATTGGGCGAAAATTCCAGCTATTGACGAAGCAGACGGCGAAAATATCCCTAAAGTCCAGGTTTCCGTCAAATTAACGGCGTTTTATTCCCAATTTGACCCTTTAGATGCTGAAGGTAGTGAAGCGAAAGTAAGCGAACATATTCGGACTTTACTCCGTCATGCCAAGGAATTAGGTACAGCAGTCCATTTTGATATGGAACAATACGCCTATAAAGATATTACTTTCACCATTCTCAAAAAACTTTTACTAGAAGCGGAATTTTGTCAACGTACCGATATTGGTATGACCATTCAAGCATATCTGCGTGACAGTGAACAGGACGCTAGAGATATCATTGCTTGGTTAAAACAACGGGGTTATCCTCTTACTATTCGCTTGGTTAAAGGTGCGTATTGGGACCAGGAAACCATCAAAGCCGCTCAAAAACATTGGCCGCAACCAGTTTATAATGATAAAGTCGCCACAGATGCCAATTTTGAAGCTATTACCCAGTTATTGCTAGAAAATCATCAGTATGTCTATTCTGCCATAGGTAGTCATAATGTGCGATCGCAATCTCGCGCCATAGCTATTGCGGAAAATCTTCAAGTTCCCCGTCGTCGTTTTGAAATGCAAGTTCTGTACGGCATGGGTGATAAAATAGCCAAAGCCTTGGTAGATAAGGGTTATCGCGTCCGCGTCTATTGTCCCTACGGTGACTTATTACCGGGAATGGCTTATTTAATTCGTCGTTTGTTGGAAAATACCGCAAATAGTTCCTTTTTACGGCAAAATCTGGAAAATCGTCCGGTTGAAGAATTACTAGCACCTCCAATTATAGATATGTTTCGCGCAAAGGCGCAAAGGAGCAAAGAAGAGAAGGAAGGTTTTGTTGGTGTTGCGGATACGGATTTTGCGGAGGAGGAGAGAAGGAATAGGTCGAGTTTGGCTTTTGAAAATGTCCGTCAGCAGTTGGGTAAGACTTATTTACCTTTGCTGAATGGGGAATATGTGAATACTTCAACTTTTGTAGACTCTCTTAACCCTTCTAATTTTAATCAAGTTGTTGGTAAGGTGGGTTTACTTAGCATTGAACAAGCTGAGGAAGCAATGAAATTTGCTAAAGCTGCTTTTCCAGCTTGGAAGAAAACTCCAGTCAAACAACGTGCTGATATTTTGCGTCAAGCTGGGACGTTAATGGAACAAAGACGCGCCGAACTTTCCGCTTGGATAGTTTTGGAAGTAGGAAAACCTGTTAGGGAAGCTGACGCGGAAGTTTCTGAAGCAATTGATTTTTGTCTTTATTATGCTGAGGAAATGGAAAGGCTGGATAAAGGTATAATTTATGATGTTGTTGGTGAAACCAATCGTTATATTTATCAGCCGAAAGGTATCGCTATTGTCATTTCTCCCTGGAATTTTCCTTTGGCTATTGCTTGCGGTATGACTGTTGCAGCTTTAGTTTCAGGAAATTGTACTCTACTCAAACCTGCGGAAACTTCTTCTGTAATTACTGCAAAATTTACAGAAATATTAATAGAAGCTGGAATACCAAAGGGTGTTTTTCAATACGTCCCTGGTAAGGGTTCTCAAGTCGGTGCTTATTTGGTAAATCATCCTGATACTCATGTTATTGCTTTTACTGGTTCTCAGGAAGTAGGTTGTAGAATTTACGCAGAAGCAGCAATGTTGAAACCTGGTCAAAAGCACCTTAAAAAGGTAATTGCAGAAATGGGAGGCAAAAATGCCATCATTGTTGATGAAAGTGCTGATTTAGACCAAGCTGTTGTCGGCGTTGTCCAATCTGCTTTCGGTTATAGTGGACAAAAATGTTCTGCTTGTTCACGGGTAATTGTGCTTGAACCTATTTATGATGCTTTTGTAGAAAGGTTGGTAGAAGCAACAAAATCTTTAAATATTGGGGAAACGGAATTACCCAGTACCCAAGTTGGTCCGGTAATTGACGCTAATGCTCAAGCTCGCATTTTAGAATATATTGAAGAGGGCAAAAAAGAAGCTAAATTAGCTTTAGAGTTACCCGCACCCACCCAAGGATATTTTATCGGACCTGTGATTTTTTCAGAAGTACCCGCAAATGGAGTCATAGCACAACAGGAAATATTTGGACCTGTTTTAGCGGTAATTAGAGTTAAAGATTTTCAAGAAGCAATAGACGTTGCCAACGGCACAAATTACGCTTTAACTGGTGGTCTTTATTCTCGCACACCTTCCCACATTGAACAAGCGCGAGCGGAATTTGAAGTAGGGAATTTATACATTAACCGGAATATAACTGGTGCAATGGTATCTCGTCAACCTTTCGGTGGATTTAAACTTTCTGGAGTCGGTTCAAAAGCAGGAGGACCAGATTATCTTTTGCAATTCCTAGAACCACGCCATATCACAGAAAACATCCAACGTCAAGGTTTTGCCCCAATTGAGGGTAATGAATAAATAATTAATTTGTAGGGGTTTAGCATTGCTAAACCCGATAGATGATAAATATCCCCGACTTCTTTAAGAGGTTAGGGATATAAAATTAATATGATGTGAGTTTAATTATAAATTGATCAAAATATCTGCTTATCTCATTAACCAAAATCTTATAATTCAAGTCAGAAAAATAAATATCTTGATTAGCTGGTTGAGTAGTAAGTTTAATAGTTAATTCTTTCGTATGTTGTAGAGCAATAATTAAAGATTGACGTGATATATTAAGAGAGTTACATTCTGTAAAACAACTATTGATATAATTATCATCTAAAGTTAACTTTTCAGCTAAAATTGCATATATTATATAGCGTATAATAGTGGCAATATCTCGTTTGACAACAGCAATTTTTTTTTCAGATTCTTGCTGATTTTGTATTTCAATTGATTGAGTAGAAATAGAGTCTAGGATATATTTTAATGAATGATTAATTGGAGTAATGATTTCCATACGTTTTCTGGAAAATTCAAAAAGAATTTTATAAAATTCAAGTGAGTTGCAAAAACCATAACTCAAATGACTACGAAAGTAAATAAACAAAAATGAGGTTGATTTAACTACAGAAAAAAAATCTTGCAAAGAATCTGGTAATTTTTGCTGTGAAGATTTAATATATTCAAGTTTTCTAGTAAGAATATAGTCTAATTTAAAAAATTTCGCACAAGCTAATTGTATAGATTGTTCAAAATCTTTAAGGTGATATGAATGAGCTATTTCTAAAATTCTATCATCAATAATACAAACTTCCATTACAGATCGAATTTCAGATATAGCCTCCCAAGCAATCTCAAATCCTCCGTTATCTCTACCAACATCAAAGATTTTATTGAGGGTTGTAAGTGTTACATAACCCTCTACTTGTTTAGCTTCAATTAATTCCCAAATTTTTGATGAATCTTCTACAAATGGATCTCGTTCCAGCAGAATATCTAGAAGAATATCATCATCTAATAAAACCTTTTTGATCATTATAGTGTTGCTCTAAATCCTAATTTCCATGTTTAGCAACTTCGGTATTATTAGAATTATATTGTTTATCTTTTTGTTCTTCAGACTTGAATAGTCCGCGTACCCGTTTTAGGTGTGGTAAATTTTCTGATTTTTCTTCTGTTACCTCTATAACTTCGGGGAGTAAATGTGCAACACCAAGTAACTTTCCTAGATAAGATGTTTTCAGAAAAGCTTGTCTTTGAGCATGAGTCATTATCTCTTTTGATCCTGCCATTATTTCCTCACTACTCATATAGCTTGGGTTTTCCCCATCTTGCTTCATGTCGCTGACAAAATTCTGCTGCTGCGGTTCGTGAAAATCTGAATACATATAAATCTTCTCCACTAGGAGTGCTGCGTGAAAAACCAAGATACTCCATTTGTACCTTATCTCTATAGTATGGCACAGCTTTATCCAAAGCTTCCAGCCAAACGAAAGATTCAACTGGTGTGACTTGACAAAACTTGAAAGCAACTTTTGTTGCATACCAAATCAACCATTTACCAATAGGTTCAATTAACCTTGTAGCAACATCTCCTCGACTGGTAGGGTGTGCTTCTAAATTATTTATTTCCAGATATATAGGGGGATTAAGATCAGGATAAGTATATGGATAAAGACTATATTTTATTAATCCCCAAATTTTATTTCTATAGACAAGTTTAACTATATTTTGACAGTAAAAGGCTGTTTCATTGCAAATATTTAACCAGTTACAAGACCAATTTGTGGGCATATCATCAATAGTTGCTGGAGAAATAAAAGCAACTTCCTCAGTGTTGGATTCAATTAAAACTTTTACCTGATAACTTCCGATAGTAGTCAATTTGTTTTACACCCTTCTTACATTTACTTTACAATCTCAAAATTATACATTGATATCTTAGCCTTTTACAAAACAATAAGGATTTATTCAGTATTTAATATTCAATAACTCAAGTTCACCAGATTCAGCAAAAGTAATTGCAACTATTAAGTATTGACGTAAATTAATACTAATTAAACCAGTATAATTTCCTCTGTAAGCGGGTAATTTATGAATTACCCCTAGTCAAAAATGAACCACGTTCGCGTAGCGTCCAGTAGGGATAGAAGCGAAAAACATGAAGGTATCTGTAGGTTTTTAATATCCCTATCCTGTAAATCCTTAAATCCTGAACATCCTGATTCTGACAAATTATGATATTTTGATGTTAGAATATAAAATCATGGTTTATCTATATTTATGGGTAAAAAAGATGATATTAAACAAATTGATGCAATTGCGAGAGAATTTGGTATGTTAGGGAAAGAAAGAAAAGCTTTTGGTAGATTTCTGGAGCAAGAAAAAACAAATGGTTATGGTGGAACTTTAAATGATAGAGGTGATTTTACTTATCCAGAACTCCGTCAGAAGGCTAAAGAATTTTTAGAGGATATTAATTATGACTCCTAAAACATCTCTTGCTAATTCAATACTAGATCTAAATCAAATTACTCAACCAATTATTGGCGAAACTTGCCATCAAATTGCATTTAGTTATGGTGATGAATTACTGTTAGATTTTGGTGAAATGACTGCCTACAATCATCCTAGATTAGCACATTTACGCAAAGGAAGCTGGCAACTTAGCACTAGGGCAACAAATTTTGATTTAAGAAAATTTAGTTCATATTTCAAAAATTATATGTGTCTTACAAAAAGACAGTTACGTAGATTGGAAAATAAAAAACTAACTAATTTTGTAATTGATAGTAATAATTTTAAACTAACTTTATCATTTGAGTGTGGTTACGAACTAATTTTAGAACCAGATTTAGAAGATGATTCTGGGCTGGCTTATTGGGAATTAATGATGCCAAATGAGCAAATTTTAATAGTAGGACCCGGACTGTTTTGGGAATGTAAATCAATTCATGAACCTTATTAATTTAAATATCCGAAAAACCCCTACTATAATATCAACAATATCTTTCTCATTGGATAAAACGATTAATTGTCCTTACTTTCTAGTAATATAATAGCGTCCGCCTATAGTTGCACTTATCATCAAATTCACCCCTCCGTCATACTTCCCAGACTCCCGACTTCTTAGAGAAATCAGGAATCTTAAAGATATAAAAATACTGAATTTGGTCTAAACTCCAGTTGCTAATAATAACTAATTATTGGTAACAGGAGCGAAAATATCTTCATAGGTCGGGAAAATTTCAAATACTAAATCAAGCTGGGTAAGCTCCAAAATCAATTTAACCGGAGCTTTGACACTGCAAAGGACTAAGCGACAACCACTTTGACGCGCTGTGGTAAGTCCCTTAACGAGGGGAACTAACCCAGAACTGTCCATAAAATCAACGTCTGATAAGTCTATAACCCAGAGTTGGTGGTCTTGAGGCTTAATTTCAGCCATTTGTTCACTTAATACTGTACCACTATCTAGGTCTATACTACCTTGGGGTTTAAACAAAACTACTTGGCGTTCTTGTGTAAGAGTCATAAATTTAACCGAGTATTTGAAACACAAAAGGAACAGAAAACTGATATCAATACTGTTGATAATTCAACCCCATAATAGATATTTTCGCAAATTTATCTGCATTAATAGCGGTGGGGTTGAGAAAATTATTCAGTAGTTGTATCGTATAATTTGTAGATCTTTCTTTGTAGTATAAGCATTATTTCCGGTTAATTTCGGTAACAAACTTATCATTATGTTAATTATATATATAAAACTGAAAAATGATAAGTTGTTGTTGGGGTTTAATTGACACTCCCACCAAAAGCAAGCAAAGATATGTACAGGTAAAAATTTGTAAACTTGGTGGTAACAGATGTCTTTTGAGCTAATTTCACTAGAAAACATCCAAGAAATTGCTCATAATTACGGTTATTTAGCGATTTTTTTGGGAATATTGCTAGAAAATTTAGGTATTCCTCTTCCTGGTGAAACAGTAACCATTGTTGGTGGTTTTTTAGCTGGTAGCAATGAATTAAATTATTGGCTGGTTCTTGGTAATGCGGTGGGAGGGGCTGTCATTGGTGGTAATTGTGGCTATTGGATAGGTAGGGTGGGTGGTTGGCCTTTTCTGCTCCAAGCTGGGAAGATTTTCCGCATTTCAGAGGTACGACTGTTGAGTATTAAGGAGCAATTTACGGAAAACGCTGCGAAGGCTGTATTTTTTGGGCGATTTTTTGCTTTATTGCGAATTTTTGCTTCACCACTAGCAGGGATAGCGGAAATGCCCTTTGGTAAATTCCTGATTTATAATGTAGCTGGGGCGACTGCGTGGGGTAGTGTCATGGTGACTTTAGCTTTTTTTGCGGGGAGAATTATTTCTCTGGAACAATTGGTGGCCTGGGTAAGTAAATTTGCGATTTTGGCGTTACTTATCTTAGCTGCTGTGATTTTTGTCCCAATTTGGTTGGAGTCCCGCGAAGTGAAGCAGCAAACGGAAGATTAAAGAATTAATGGTCAGGTTAAGCAGGTATTTCATCTGCTTGACTATACTAAATTAGGTATTTTCTATGATTTGAATTTCCTCTGGTGTTAATTCATAAAGTTGATAAACTAGTTGATCTATTTCTATTTCTAATGCGATTGTATCTGCTTTTGGATCTGATTTTTTAGCGGTGAGAATTTGATTAACAAGGGAAGTAATAACTTCCCCTTGTTTTGGATTTGCTTGAGGAATTGGGATTTGTCCAAAGTATTTCCAAATTAATTGAAATCCATTTTGAATAGCGGTACAGTATTTTGAAATTAGCCACCAACCCATTTTTGAATTAAGAATAGCTAATAAAATCTTATCTGCTTTGGAAATAATCCACATAGAATTATTACAGTATAGTCCTTGTTCATCATAAATAAAACATGATTTTGTCTGAAATATTTGATACATTATTTTAGGTTTTTCAAATTCTTGATAATAATCACAGGCTCTCAACTCCCACCAGTAATCACCTTTATCCGTTCTTTTTTCTGCTTTATCTTTAAATATACTTAAATAATTAGAAACTGCTGGATAATTCTTGGAAAACCATATCCAAGCATCTTGATTTTCTCTAAATGAATTGGTAAAGCCTTTTTCAATTTTTATTAAATAATTTTCCACTTCAGGAATTGCATAAGGTTTTATATGACGACCTAAAATAAATGAGCGAATTATTTCTGAATTTCGACTATCTTTGCTAATTATTTCTCTAGAAGTTTCATTACCAATTACAAATGCTTCTGTTAAACCTGTTAAAATTCCACGAAATGATTTATTATCAATATATTCAGCAAGTGAAACACAGTTACTTTTAATTCTTGATAGTAATTTCTGATCACTATCAGAAGAAATTACCCAAATTTCATCATTTAAGGTTTCAACTTTTATTTGATTAGAAATACTTTTTATATATGCTGCAAATTCATTAATATAATTAAGTGTTTTTACAGTAGCAAAAATGAAATTAGTATTTTGTTGCTGTTTTGAAGCATTAAGAATGCAAGGATAAGTAGTTGCTTCTTCAAAGATTTGAATATCACCAAAATCAATAATTCCTTGTAATTGATTTTCTAAAATATAGGTTCTTAAAGCTTTTCCATAACCCGCTTGTATCCATTTATTAGGCATTATATAACAAAATTGACCTTTAGTTTTAAGAATTTTAAATCCTCTTTCCACGAAAAATACATACAAGTCAGCAGTTCCCGAATAGGTAATAAAATTTGTCTGCAAAATTGGTTTTAATTCTTTAATTTCTTCCTGTCTAATATAAGGAGGATTTCCAATAACTATATCAAAACCAATAAAAACACCATCATTATTTAATACTTCAGGAAATTCAAAGCGCCATTCTAAACCATTTTCATATATTCTACCATTTTCTATTTCCTCAATCTCAACCTTTAATTTATCAATTTCATTATTCAACTTAGCAATTTTTTTCTCCCGTTTTGTTT
>Ga0208596_1000011_pt1 | contig 77072 bp, 77 predicted proteins | sample LakMenEpi12Jul11_FD_150686 | JGI IMG/M metagenome (GOLD analysis project Ga0208596, IMG submission 150686) | Freshwater microbial communities from Lake Mendota, WI - 12JUL2011 deep hole epilimnion (SPAdes) | ecosystem: Environmental > Aquatic > Freshwater > Lake > Epilimnion/Euphotic zone ...
GGATTCATTACCCAAATAACACCACTTAAACCAATTAATAAAAACCAACTTGGAAATAAATCTAAATAAGAACGAATAGCTTGTTTATGAAATGCACCCTTACCAGTAGGTTTAAGATAAGGATAACAGGCGATCGCTACTTGTTGTCCCCAACGTCCCCAGCCACAACCAGCCATTAACACTAAATAATGATTTTCGGCTATATCTGTTAAAGCAGTAATTTTCAAAATAATAATCATAATAGCAGACATTGCCCCAAATGCACCAGTAGCACTATCCATCATTACCTGCAATCTACGTTCAGAATCACCTACTGCTAAACCATCGGCCGTATCCATCGCTCCATCTAAATGTAACCCTCCCGTTATTACTATCCACGCACATACTACCAAAGCGTTACGGGTTAACACTGGGACACTCAAATAATTCATTCCTATATCTAAACCAGCTAAAATCCCACCAATCATTAACCCAATGATCGGCGCGAAACAAGCAACCCGTTGAAAGTCCAAATTTTGCACATAAGGCAAGGGAATAGCAGTATAGAAAATCACAGCCGCAACTAAATTTAAGAATTGCTGTTGCCACCAGCCCAAAACATTAGCCATACTTGAGAAAGAGTTTAATTAACTAAATGCTGCCAGTATTTATGAATATAAATTTTCTCATCATCAACTACCCCCAAACCAACAATCTACCACCAATAATCAGCCCATTATCCCCTAAACTTGATATTTTAGAAATATGGGAAATTAACAATCTATCTCATTGATGGTCTGGCTGCGTCGTCACTCACCTTCCATAACCCACTATTTTTCTATGAGTTATCATCTACCCGACACGAAAATACCAGCGCCGTGCATAGTCAACACGGGCATAGTAGTTAACAAACTCGATATCCGCAGATTGCTGAATGATTTAGGTAGAGTCCACTACATCTACACCCAAGACCACAAACTACTGAGTGAAGGTGATGGGGATGTAATAGAAGTATTCGCTAATTCCCGTCGCGCTACCTTAGTTACCAACAATTCGCTATATCTAAATGTAGATAGTTTTGATTATCTGGAATTAAAACAGTCTCCACAGCCAGAAACCTACTTTGACTTGATTCAAGAGCAAATGTTCTTACGGTTAATTCCCCTGTCCACACCGCTGCAAGAACGACGCAATCGCCAATTTAACTTTACAGTTATAGAAGCGATGATGGATGAAGTCCTCACAGCTAGATGGGATGCAGAAATTGATGATGACTGTTATGATTCCTTCTAACAGGGTAATCATATCTTCTCCAGGGGAATATTGGATTGCAGGGTGTCACCCCCACAAGACAAAAGCCCCCACAAACTACCCCAAGTAGTCGAGAAAATGTTAAGTTGGTGGATAAATTTAGCCAAATCCTATTTTTGTCTTGAGCGCCAATTTTTCTTTTGAATGTCTCGCTACCTGTAGCCAGACCAAAGCCAGAGCCGGAATATTTTCTACCCCCCACGGACCAGTGGAAACTCCCAGGTTTATGCCTGTAGGAACATTGGCTAATGTCAAAACTATCACCCCTGCCCAACTGGGAGCAACAGGAGCGCAGATGGTTTTAGCTAATACCTATCATTTACATCTCCAACCGGGAGAAGCTATTGTTGCGGGTGGTGGAGGGCTACATAAGTTTATGGGTTGGCCCGGTCCCATGCTCACGGACTCCGGTGGATTTCAGGTTTTTAGTCTGAGCGAAATGCGGAAAATTACAGAAGAAGGTGTAACTTTTCGTTCGCCCCATGATGGGCAAATGATTAAATTAACGCCAGAACGCTCTATTGAAATTCAGAATATTCTAGGGGCGGATGTGATCATGGCTTTTGATGAATGTCCTCCCTATCCTGCTACTCGTCAGGAAGTAGAAGCCGCTACTGACCGTACCTATCGCTGGCTAAAACGCTCTATATCCGCCCACCAACGCCCAGATCAGGCATTGTTTCCCATTGTCCAAGGGGGAGTATATTTAGATTTACGCGCCCGTGCTGCTGCGGAATTGGCAGAATTGGATATGCCTGGCTATGCTATTGGTGGTGTTAGTGTGGGTGAACCTACGGATTTAATGGCGCAAATTGTCCAAACTACAGCCCCGTTGTTACCTGTGAATAAACCCCGTTATTTGATGGGTGTGGGAACTTATCGAGAAATGGCCATAGCCATTGCTTCTGGGGTGGATTTATTTGATTGTGTGATTCCTACTAGGTGGGCTAGACATGGTACAGCTATTGTTTCTGGTGAACGTTGGAATCTGAAAAATGCTAAGTTTCGTGAGGATTTTACCCCGTTGGATACAACTTGCCCATGTTACACTTGTGAAAATTTCAGTCGTGCTTATATATCTCATTTAGTGCGATCGCAGGAAATATTAGCTTATACTTTGTTGACTATTCATAACATCACCGAATTGATTCGCTTTACTCAAAAGATTCGAGCTTCAATATTAAGCGATCGCTTTATAACAGATTTTGGTCATTGGTTGCAACCTTCAGCTATTGATTTAGAAAAAACTCAGGACTAATCATGATCCTCAATTCGTAATCAATCTAAAATCTAAAATCCAAACCATGTTAAAATGTATATCGCATATAAAAGCTGTATTTGATTATTAGGTGGATTTAAACAAACATGGAAGCAGCACTCTTACTAGCAAAACTGCCTGAAGCTTACCAAATCTTCGACCCCTTGGTAGATGTTTTACCTGTTATTCCCGTTTTCTTCTTGTTACTTGCATTTGTTTGGCAAGCCGCAGTGGGTTTCAGATAAATTACCCATCTTTTTTGGACAGGTAATACACACCTGTCCTATCTTTTACATAAAATTAATAGTTCTTAATATTTTGCCATAAATCAATATAATTAATCCAGTCGCATCCTAAATTACCAGGAATTTACTATGGGCAATATCAAATTTGTGAAAGAGAATCAGGAAATAGTGGCCGCAGACGGTGCTAATCTCCGACTTAAAGCTGTAGAAAATGGGATTGATATTTATACATTTATCAGTAAAATCACTAATTGTGGTGGTGCTGGCCAATGTACTACCTGCGTTGTCCAAATTACCGAAGGAATAGAAAATCTTTCTCCCCGCACGGATTTAGAAAACCGCAAATTCAAAAACAAGCCCGATAACTACCGTCTAGCTTGTCAAACTTTGGTTAATGGACCTGTTAGCGTAATTACTAAACCTTGAGGACTTGTGAAAAATTTGGCTTCACTCTGTCATCTATGATGCTATTCTAGAATTGTTAACTCGAAATTACATAAAGGGCTATCTTGCTATGCAAGTTAATGATTTGGGTTTCGTAGCGAGCATTTTGTTCGTATTAGTACCTGCCGTGTTTTTAATCATGCTTTACATCCAAACTGCTCGCAATGAAAGTTAATTAAAAGCTTTGCGAAAGGCATTAGCTTTTGTAAGCATTTAAAAATTGGTGGAAAAGATAGTTAATACTCAGACTACAAAATAAAAACCCCCCTCAACTAAATATAGTGCAGGGGTTTTTATTTAACAATCGCTAATATGAAGACATTACCCAATAGTGCGTACCAAGAGAACCGGAGAGGTAGCATTAACACGGACATAATCAGATAAAGATGAGCCAATGAGTCGATCTATATCTACAAAGCTCTTAGCAATAGAGGGGCGACGATCTGGAGAACCAATTAATAATAGGTCTATATTCAAATCTTTACTTAAACGACAAATTTCTTCCCCAGGTTTACCACTGCTAGTCACACAACGCACTGCTACAGACTGCCTTTCTGCTTCTGCCATAGCCATTCCCAATACAGAATTTCTCTCCGGTTGAAGGTCCGTAATCCCTGATAATTTACCACCTAAATCTGTATTGATATTAGCTAAAATTAATTGTCCACCGACAACACCTCTAAGCAAGAACAAAGCTAAATTTAAAGAGTTTTTAGCAGATTCAGAATTATCCATTGCCACCATCACACGCTTAATATTTTTAACATAAATGTCATCTTTCACCAACAACATGGGACGGGAAGACAATTGAAAAACGTACTGACTGACGGAATTGGATAAAATTGATTGTAACCGCTTCATTCCTCGTGAACCCATAATAATCAAGTCGGCTTCCATTTCATCAGCGACTTGACAAACTACATCCTTGGGATCACCTTGACGTAAAATAGAAGAAACTTGACTGGGATCTAAGTTTAAATACTGAATAGCCTTAGCGAGAATTTTGCCCCCTTCTTCCCATTTATCGGTCATTACAGCGGCAGTGCTTTGTGGAGTTACAACATGAAGAACTGTAACTTTTGCTCCTTGAAATGAAGGCATTTCTTTCAAGTTCTTGAGCATTTCTTCCGCGTGTCCCAGTCCAGAGACAGCCAGCAAAATTTTTTGGATCATTTTTACGTCTTTGTCGTGGAGATTTTTGTGGTTTTTGCTACTAGTCTTGAGCTTCAGATGTTTTTCTGATATGCTAAATAACCAAGTTAAGTATTTAGGCATAAATAAACTGATTAGCAGTTAACTTAATACCAACAAGTAAGGGATGAATATTAAGTTTCTTTACGCCTAGTTACGGGAAGTTACGATCAGGTTATCTATTTATCTATTATTAAGCATACTGCTAATTTTGCCCGATAAAATTAATAAAATATGATGTTGGTGATTATTTCTCATCTATATTAATTTTTTTGAATTTAAGTTAACTATTACTGAAAAATCGCCACATCTGTATTTTATGATGGAGAAAATATTGTTTTCTGTCAACTTAGTTTACACAAGAGGTTAATACTGATTATTAATAGACCCTACTGTTGATGTGGTAATTTTCGATGTATTTAGATTAACTTCTAAAAAATCCTGATTTTTGAGAATTTGATAGAGATTTACATCTTTTTCCAATAAACAGGCGTGACCGCTATTTGGGAGAATAAATGTCCGAGTATTTGGTAAAATATCCGCCAATTTAGCGATTTCCCTCACGGAAGGTAACAAGAGGTCGCTACCACTACCAATAAGTAGAACTGGTTGTGTTAGCTGTTGTAAGTCTTTTTTCTCAACTTGAAAATTCCGCAGCAATGACAACCGAGAATTTATAGTTTCTGCGGGAATAGAACGCATAGCTGTGAGCAGTATCAGACGCTCACTTTGAGAAATTCGTGGTAACGAGGCCAGAAACGGTAATAAACCTAATGCACCCATATTAAATAGGGATGATGGCACAAATGGCGTAAACTGAGATATCCAACCAAAAAAAGAGTGCTGCTGGAAAGATGAAGCGGGATTAATTAAAATAATACGTTTAAATAACTGTGGTGATTGGGTTGCTACTTGCATTGCTAAACAACCACCAAAAGATTCACCACATAGGTATATTGGCCGTTGACAGCTTTTTTCTAATTCAGCATGAATCAAGTCTAAAACATTTTTTGCTAAAACATCCCAGGTAGTTAGGTAATTTCTGGGTATAGATAAACAACGAACGTCTAAACTTGTTGCTAATTGGGGGATTTGAGATTGTAATAATTTACCAGTTCCGTCCATTCCTGGTAAATAGATAAATAAAGGAGATTCTGATTGTACTGGTTTTGGAGTTAAAAAATAAGGTTTAGAGTCAACTGCTGGCATTTTCCTGATTTTTATGCGTCTATTCTATCTTTAACTTTACCCTTTTCTTAATCTAGATGGGGATGAGCGGAGAATTTTTATTTTTCTTCCCTTCACTAAAATCAACTTTTCCAGATAAAAAACCACCCACTCTGAAACCAAGATTACAGAATTTATAGCGATTTGTATTCATCATATATAAGTATGCGAAAACATTCAATCCTTCTAATTGATAATAATGTCAAATTGTCCATTATTACTTAAAGAATCTGATATGCAATAGAGTTTTAGTTAGTGTATTCTCTGTAACTACTAATGAAATCAACAGGTTTTACCATAATCATTAGTAAATACTTTCTCTGATTTGACAAGAAATCCGGTGGATTTGTAGAAGTAATTAAAAAATTCTTCACCCCATAAACTTGTTATCCTTCAGAAAAAGTTTGGAAAAAACAGGAGCAATGTTATATAATTGCGTAGTTTTGTCTAAATAATCTAAATTGTTAATAGAGAAAACTGATTAATAATAATTTGCTTTTATTATCCATGAATTTAGTGAATAAAACCGAAAAAACTTTTGCACTGACAACACCGCTATATTATGTTAACGATGTTCCCCATATTGGCAGTGCTTATACAACTATAGCAGCAGATGTAGTCGCCAGATTTAATCGCTTACAGGGTCATAAAGTGCTACTGATTACAGGTACAGATGAACACGGACAAAAAATTCAGCGTTCAGCAGCCAGTTTAGGAAAAGCACCACAGGATTTTTGTGATCAAATTGTTCCCAGTTTTCTCAGCTTGTGGGATTTACTGGATATTCAATATGATCGCTTTAGTCGGACTACAGCACCCCGTCACCAAGCCATAGTGAAAGAGTTTTTTCAGCGAGTTTGGGAAAATGGGGATATCTACCAAGGAGAACAAAAAGGTTGGTACTGTGTTTCCTGTGAAGAATTTAAGGAAGAACGGGATTTACTAGAAAATCAACGCTGCCCCATCCATACTACCAAACAAGTGGAGTGGCGCGATGAACAGAACTATTTCTTCCGTTTGTCTAAATATCAAACTCAGTTAGAGGAATTTTACCAATCTCACCCTGATTTTATCCAACCGGTCAGCAGACGAAATGAAGTTTTCAATTTTGTCGCTCAAGGTTTACAGGATTTTTCGATTTCCCGGGTAAATCTTGATTGGGGTTTTCCTGTGCCGGTGGATTCTCAACATACATTGTATGTATGGTTTGATGCTCTGTTGGGTTATGTTACAGCATTGTTAGAACCAGATGTAGAACCAACTTTAGCTAATGCTTTACAAACATGGTGGCCGATTAACCTGCATTTGATTGGTAAAGATATCTTACGCTTTCATGCTGTGTACTGGCCAGCAATGCTAATGTCTGCAAGGTTACCTTTACCAGATAGGGTGTTTGGACATGGGTTTTTAACTAAAGATGGTCAAAAAATGGGGAAAACTCTGGGTAATACTCTTGATCCTATCGCTTTAGTCGAAAATTATGGTAGTGATGCCGTTCGTTATTACTTCCTTAAGGAAATCGAATTTGGTAAAGATGGCGATTTTAATGAAATCAGGTTCATTAATGTTTTGAATGCAGATTTGGCAAATGATTTAGGTAATTTGTTAAATCGGACTTTAAACATGGTGAAGAAATACTGTGCTAGTCAAGTACCCTCCGTTAACCAATCGGCTATTCCAACGGAAAATCCTTTGAAAACAATGGGTTTACAGTTGGGAGAAAAGGTGAAACAAGCATACACAGCATTAGCTTTTAATGAAGCCTGTCACTACGTTTTATCTCTGGTACAAGCCAGTAATAAATTTATTGATGATCAAGCTCCTTGGTCATTATATAAACAAGGTCAACAGGAAGAAGTCGAAGTGGTGCTATATGCGGTTCTGGAATCTGTAAGACTAGCAGCTTATCTTCTATCACCAATTATTCCTAATATTAGCAGTGATATTTATCAGCAATTAGGCTGGGGAATTAATTTTAATGAACAAAAAGAAAGTGCAATTTTAGCTCCTTTTTGTACTCACTCAACATGGGGAATACTATCCGATCAACAACTTTTGGGGACACCCAAACCAGTTTTTAAACGGATAGAAATATCAAAATAAAAAGATTATTTTGGGAACTGCGAATTCCTGCAAAAAACGATTCGGGGCTAATACTTACAGCTAATAGCTAGTTCAAGGAGTTAGATTTTATGACTTCTGATGTATTAGCCCCGGAGACTGATCATAAGCAACTCTAACAAGTAGATAGTTAGGAATTTCTATCATAACAGGAATAACAACACAAGGTATGACAACTATGCTGAACAATTTTGAAAACGAATCAATATTTACCCCAGAACAAGTTTTGGAAAATCGGGGTCGGGTGGCTATCTTTATTGATGGCTCAAATTTATTTTATGCGGCACTACAACTAGGAATCGAAATTGATTATACTAAGTTATTGTGCCGTTTAACTGGCGGATCAAGGCTGTTACGGGCTTTCTTCTACACAGGGGTAGATCGGACAAATGAAAAGCAACAGGGCTTTTTATTGTGGATGCGTCGCAATGGTTATCGAGTCATTGCTAAGGATTTGGTACAGTTACCAGATGGTTCTAAAAAAGCTAACTTAGATGTGGAAATAGCTGTTGATATGATGGCATTGTGCGATTCCTATGATACCGCAGTTTTAGTCAGCGGTGACGGCGATTTGGCCTATGCTGTTAATTCTGTCAGCTATCGTGGGGTGAGGGTAGAGGTGGTGAGTTTACGTTCTATGACTAGTGATAGTTTAATTAATGTTAGCGATCGCTATATTGATTTAGAAGCTATCAAAGAAGATATTCAAAAAACTCCTCGTCAAAGTTATCCATATCGGCCATTGTCTAGTATGGGTTTTTTGGAAGATGATCGAGATAGTCACAGACATCTAGAAGTTCCAGAATAATGCAACATTCACAAGGTAGGGAGAATGGAAAACAAAATTCAAAACATCAGAGGGGAACTAAAAATCATTCTCCCCACTTCTATTTATTTTTTGGGTTAAGATTACCAACTAACTTGTTTTACCTGTCTTTGATCTTATGCTTGGGCTTATGCTTATCTGCTTGCGGTCATCCACCATCTACTCACTCAAAAACTAAGTCACCATCCCCACAAGAAGATGACACGAAGTTAACTTTTTTTGGGGTGGCTTTAGAACAGTTTGACGAGGTGGGGAGGCCAATTTGGAAAGTTAAAGCCAAAGAAGCAAAATACACAGCAGATAAACAAATGGGTCAGGTACAAAATCCTCAAGGAGAACTTTACCAAGATGGAAAAGTTGTCTACCAAATTAAAGCAGAAAAAGCTGACATTAAGCAAGATGGTAAGCAACTATTTCTTCAAGGTAAAATTGTAGCTACTGATCCCCGTAATGGGATTGTCTTCCAAGGTAATGAGTTAGAATGGCGACCTCAAGAAGATTTATTGATTATTCGCAATCAATTAAACGGTAATCATAAACAATTACAAGCAGTAGCCCAAGAAGCTAAGATAAAAACCCGTGAAAAACGGGTAGAATTTTCAGGAGGAGTAGTTGCAAAATCCACAGATCCACAATTACAAATGCGAACTGAACATTTAATGTGGCATATTCAGGAGGAGAAATTATTTAGCGATCGCCCCATCCAAATAGAAAGATATAAAGATAAAAAAATTACTGGACGTGGTAACGGTAACGCCGCAGAAATTAACTTAAAAACTCAAATTGCGATTCTTAAACCACTGGCAAAATTAGAGTTAATAGATCCACCGATGCAAATAACTAGTAACTCAATCATCTGGAACATTAACAAACAAAATATCACCACAAATTCCCCGATTCAGGTATCCCAATCTGCTGAAAATCTCACGGTCACTGCTAATCAGGGACAAATGAACATACCAGAAAACACGGTTTATCTCACTGGTAAGGTCAATGCAGTTGGGAAACATCGTCAATCTTTAACATCAAATCAACTTACTTGGTATTTAGATAAAAAATTGTTAGAAGCTCAAGGAAATGTAGTTTATCGTCAAATTGAACCAAAATTAACTTTTCAAGGAGAAACCGCCGTTGGTAATTTAGAAACAGAAAATATTGTTGTTAAAGGTGGTAATTCTACTGGAGGTAGAGTAGTTACAGAAATTATCCCCCAGGAAAGTAGGTAACACAGGGAGCAGAGGAGAAATTATTTCTTCTTCTCCCTTCTTCCTAACAACGGACAACGGACAACTAGTTTTTATACAAAATTTCATTGCGATTAGCTGCACCAAAATTTGGCAAGGAATTATCTAAATGAGGTGTCAGAGTATCAGGAATATCAGTAGCTACTTCTAATTCTTTTTCTAAATGTTGGAGAAGTTTATCTTGTTGAACCCGAAAAGCCGACACATTTCCACCACGATTGATGATTGTAAACCAAACCAGACCGCGATCGCGTGTAGGAACGACTCCAGCTAAAGCGCTCACATCATTGAGAGTACCAGTTTTTATTACCGTTGCTCTGGGCATATGTCGAGAATGTATTGTCCCTCTGTTATCCAGTCCAAAGGTAGGAAACAAATCAGCTAAAGTTAACTGATAGGAACTAGCCTCCCGTTGTAAGGCCATAAACATAGCACAAACGCCTCTGGGCGAAATTCGATTTTCTTTCCCTAAACCAGAACCATTAATCAGGAGAATTTCCGACTTTGGAAATCTAGCAACTTGGGCTGCTGCGGTACTAACTACATCGGCTCCTCCCACGGAATCGGCTAACATTTCCGCAATGTCGTTATTACTAAAAACGTTCATTTCCTTAATGAGTTTTTGCAAGGGTAAGGAAAAATGACGTACCAGCAAGGTTTGTCCAACTTTGGGTTGGGTTTCGACTTTGATATTACCAGTAATATTAACTTGGTGATTTAATGTTTGTTTGAGTAATTGACCAGCTAAAAAAGGATGACGTTGGAAATTCATAGCAAAATTCCCCGTAATCACCAAATTTCCCTTTACTTGTTTAATACCCATTTGATTGAGAGTCTTTCCCAGAGCGATCGCTTCTTGGGAAACAAACATAGGATCACCACTACCAGTAATCACTAAATCACCCCGTACGACCCCATTTACTATCGGTCCGGTGCTACTAACTAAAGTCTCAAATTGGTGATCTGGGCCCCAAGCTTTCAAGGCCACCAATGAAGTAGCAACTTTAGTTAAAGAAGCAGCAGGTAAAGGTATGGTACCTTGATGATTAGCCATCAGCATCGGACCCGACTGCAACCAAATCCCCTGAGAGGACATGAGGTTTTGGTCAATTAATTTTGACGTGATCAAACCGTGAAGATATTCTTGGACTGTAATAGCTCCTGCTGGGCTAGGATCAGGGACGAGAATCAAGCTGGAGCTACCTTGCCAAGCTAAGAGACTCAAGGCTTCTAAAGGTTGAATTTGCACTTTAGCCATTTCTAGCCATATAGAAAACAAACTTGATCCTAATAATTCCAGCATAGTTAAATTCCTGTATTGGTTAATTGGTAAAAGTTTTCTTTAATTTTATAGACGTAAGTCATACCATAAGACTATTTTAAATTCCCTCTTTTTTCTAGCGACTTGTACTAATATACAAGCCTAATTATATTTGTCAGCATTGAGTGATCAAATAAGAATTCACTAAGTCAGAATAATTGTCAAATCAGCTTAATATTTGACAGCCCAGCATAGCACCTGCAGCAGCTACGCTCAAGCCATTTGTTATGTTTAAATTTGGTAAATTTTGCCTAATTAGGAAACACCAATAAATAAATTACCCAATTTTGTGGGATGGGTATCCTGCCCGTCCTTGATGATTAGCGGGCTTTTCTTCCCGCACCACAAGAAATTTTTGGGTATTTTTTTTAATTGGAAGTCTCTTAATATCTTGGTATAATCTATTTCCTTTCTGGATGCAATACTTCCTCTGGAGTGGTACCCATCTGATTAATTACCGCAATCATTTGATATAAACGCCCTAAATTTTGTTGTTTAAAATTCAAAACTAACCGGGGTAAATCAGAGGTTTCGTCTTGTTCCTCTTGTGGTAGTGCTTGACTTTTAATAATTTTACCTGCCACCAGGATATCATTGAAATCAGTATTCAGTAATTCCACTTGAGCATCTGATAGATCTTCTCTCAATCGGATCACAAATTGATCACCAACATAACGACTAGAGTGATAAACTCGGTAAAATTCGGTGATGGCATGACAAGCAACTTCTAGATTATCTGTAATAGTGTATAAACTAGGATCATCTGGACTAATAAGCCCTGTTTTTACCAATTTTTCATTAATATATTCACCCCAAGAATGCCAATAATCACCTCCTGGTTGATCAATTAACACTAAAGGAATTGGTCCAAATTTGCCTGTTTGACTTAATACTATACATTCAAAAGCTTCATCTTGAGTACCAAAACCACCAGGAAACAAAGCCACAGCATCACTTTCTTTGAGGAAAAATAACTTGCGAGTGAAGAAGTATTTAAAATTAATTAGTTTAGCATCACCTTTAATAATTGGGTTAGCTTGTTGCTCAAAGGGTAACTGAATATTTAAACCAAAGGAATTTTCCTTACCAGCGCCCTCTTGACCAGCTTGCATAATCCCCCCACCACCACCTGTCATAATCATAAATCCTAGCGCAGAAACAGCGCGACTAAATGCAACTGCCATTTGGTATACCGATGAATCTGGTGCTAGACGAGCAGAGCCAAAAATAGTAATTTTCCGAACATGACGGTAGTTATAAAACAACTGGAAACCACATTCCATATCTGCTAAAGCGGCGGATAGTATTTTCCAATCAAGACGTTCAATATCACTATCAGCAAGACGCAAAATTGTGGTGAGTGATTGCTGAATAAACTGCCGATGTTTTAGTGTTGGTAAACGGTCTATTAATTCAGCAATATCCGCTTGGAGAGAATCTAATGAAGAAAAAGACGCTTCAGGGGTCATACTTACTGCCGCAATAATGGCATTATATTCTAACTCAAGTTACTAGTACAATGGGGCGTAAGTCAACTAACAATAACTAAAAATCCCTAAAAGGCTTATGTAATTTGCTGTTGGAATTTACTTAGCTGTACTAGTAACTTAGGTTATTTTACATGATATTTCCCATACTGAATGTAATTATTACAATACAGGTTTCTCAGTAAATAAGCTTTATAGTCTCTTGATGGTGACTATGTTCATTTTATCATCAAGCCGTCAAGGATGGGGCTTGTATCCCGCATTTTTGGTTAATGAATAACTCTAACAGGAGTTTGTTGCCTATGGGGTTGTAAGATACTTTTCCACAGTGGTAGATAAGGTTGTTTTAGGGACAGCGCCGACAACCATATCTACTTTTTCTCCACCTTTGAAAATCATTAATGTAGGAATACTGCGAATACCATACTGACTAGCAATTTGAGGATTTTCATCAGTATTAACTTTGACAACTTTTAATTTTTCTCCATACTGATCAGCGATTTCATCTACAACAGGACCTACCATGCGGCATGGACCGCACCAAGGTGCCCAGAAGTCAACTAATACGGGTACGTCGCTATCGAGTACCTCTGCCTTAAACGTAGAATCTGTAACTGGTGCTGCTGCTGACATACCTAAAAACCCTCACATAAGATATTTCTGAGCTTGGTGAAAATTCTACCATAGCAAAAATGTCCTCTTAAAGGCAAAGGATGTATATTTCTAGGAAATTGGAAAATGAATCCCTAACATAAGGAACCGCCCGAACATTAGTCCGGGCGGAGTGTGGTGTGAGGAGTGAACGGAAACATTTGTCTCCGCCAACTCTATTGTAGGCTAGATATGTGATTTTTCCAGTCATTCTGAAAGTTGTTGTTCGTTGTCAGTTGTCGGTTGTCAGTTGTTAGCATAAAACCCTTACCAATGACCAATCACCAATCACCAATCACCAATCACCAATGACCAATCACCAATCACCTTTTAAGTTATTTACCCATGCCTAACTGTTGGGCTTTTTGGTAAACCTTACCCTCAGTTAACAGAGAAGGAGCAATGACCACCTCAACTTGCTGCATTTCCTTAATGTTTTTAGCGCCTAAAGTTCCCATACTGGTCTTTAAAGCTCCTAAAAGATTATGAGTACCATCATCTAAACCTGCTGGTCCTCGGAGTATTTGCTCTAGAGTTCCTGTAGTACCAACACGAATCCGAGTCCCACGAGGTAATACGGGGCTAGGAGTTGCCATACCCCAATGATAACCACGGCCAGGGGCTTCGACGGCTCTAGCAAAGGGAGAACCAATCATCACACCGTCTGCACCACAGGCGATACATTTACAGATATCTCCACCGGTGATTAAACCACCGTCAGCGATGATGGGGATATATTTTCCGGTTTCCCGGTAATAATCGTCTCTAGCGGCTGTACAATCAGCGATCGCTGTAGCTTGAGGTACGCCTACACCCAGCACTCCGCGAGAGGTACAAGCTGCACCAGGTCCAATACCTACTAGTACTGCTGCAGCCCCAGCTTTCATCAACTCTAAAGTGACTTGATAGGTTACACAATTCCCCAAGGCCACGGGAATGGGCATCGAACGGCAAAATTCAGCTAAATCAAGGGGAGTAACAGATTCTGGGGAGAGGTGAGCAGTAGAAACTACGGTAGCTTGGATAAAAAATAAATCTGCTCCAGCTTTGGTTACTACTTCACTATATTTGCTCGCACCTGCTGGAGTGGAACTAACTGCTGCAATACCACCTTGTTGTTTAATTTCCTGAATACGTTTTTCAATTAATTCCGGCTTTATTGGTTCGGCATATAATTCTTGCATGAGGCTGACAAATTCATCTTTGCCCACAGAGGCAATCCGATCTAAAATCGGTTCTGGGTCAGCATAGCGAGTTTGGATACCCTCTAAATTAATTACTCCCAATGCCCCCAACTGGGACAAGCGAACAGCCATTTTTACATCAACTACACCATCCATTGCACTGGCAATAATGGGGATTTCTCGCTCAATATTGCCAATTTTCCACTTAGTATCAGCTAAACTCGGGTCGAGGGTTCTGTTACCAGGGACTAAAGCAATTTCATCAATTCCATAGGCTCGACGAGCCACTTTTCCGCGCCCAAGTTGAATTTCCACGCTTTAAATCTTCCAACACTGTTTAAGCTAGGGTATCAAATTGTGGTGATATTGGGAATTGTTCGCCAATTAAAAATTAAAAATTAAATATCTCAAAAATCGCCTCCCTCATATCCCCACTAACTTAATCTTCATCTATCACTTATTTTTACCCTGAACGGTTGCACCTCGCAGACTATTAGCACCAGTATAACCTGTAGCTACCCAAATAATTGCCCTAGCACCATCCCGAATAGACTTTTCAATGGGTTCTGGTGAATTTTTTGAGGGAACTGATACGGGTTTAAAATTCATACCTCGACTACCTAAAACAATTTCACCAACGATAGAAGCACGACGCATATGAAAATCAGATGTAATTAAATAAATACTTTTGATGCCACGAGACTGCAATTCATCTACTATGGTGGTAAAGTTGGTAACTGTGTCTACGGCCTCATAATCTAAGTTTAAACGCTGGGGATCAATTCCTGCATTAACAAATATCTTTTTGGTATGCTGAGGTGGACTGCCTCCAGATATCCAGATGGGTATATTTGGATATTGATGCGCTAATTTGGCTGTAAACTTTTCCCTTTCTAAAAAGCGAGTAGAACCACCCAAAACTAATATTGCTTGTGGTTGTACAAATTGGTTTTGTATTACTTTGTACCCGCACCAAATCAATAATGGTAGAAAACAAGCCATAATCCGCATAAATTTATCTGTAAACGGTAGCTTGTTTAACGCTCTATAGATATGTCTATTCGGACGAGAATTTTCTTTAAAAATCAGCACAATAAACGATAATTATGATGGTTAATATCGGTTTTGGCAAGGTAGACCTGAAAATAATTTGGTAATTTCGTATCTTTTTCGTAATCAGATTTAAATTTTTAAGTAGTTCAGTATGAGCAATATCCACCTTTATTGGGGATAATTAACGCCAATCTCACTAAACTCACAAAAATGCTCACAATTACAAAAAAAGGGAACAGGGAACAGACTCTTATACACCAGTTTAAAGCTCAGTCAAAAAAAAGATGTTTTAAAAAGATGCGTAGCACGAAAAAAACAGTGCCATTATTTCAATTTCATGTTTTTAAACATGAGTTTTTACTGTTAGAAAGTTGCCCGTTAAGAGTTCCTTCTGAATAATACCTTATCAATTTTCTGTAGGTTGGTTTAAGAAATACCACAACCCAATGCTCATGTTTGGTTTTACGTTTTAATTCAACCTACAAATCAAGGCCTTTGCCAATTTAAACAAGGTATTAAATTACTCAAGTGTCTACTTTTTGTCAAGTTTTATATTTAATGACTATTGTAGAAAGTGGAGGGTAAGGTTTAAATTAGTATATACCCTATAAAATTATGTGTTTGCTGTACTATTATGGAAAATCAACACGGACACGCTACTCAGTCTAGCGCATTTTTGCTAAAACTGTTATTATTTTCGATTTTACTTTCGCTATTAATTAAATATGCTGCTCCGTTTTTATCGATTTCAGCAACTATAGCCAATGTACTAATTATGGTTTTATCACCGACTATGATCATGGCAACTGTTTTAATATGGAGAATACGAACACAAAAACAAAATTAACAGCAAAAAATATAGTTAGTGCTCCTAAAATCAGTTAATCTAATGGCATTGGCATAAAAAGCATCTTACTAAGCAGGGGGGGCTCGTTTGTGAACCTTGGTCAATGGATAGGTTTAATCGCATTAGGAATATCTTTATATATATTATGGCATCTTAGGGACGTTTTGCTACTAATATTTGCTGCTGTTGTTTTAGCGACGACTTTAAATCGGTTAGCACGACGCTTCCAAACTTTAGGAATAAAACGAGGACTGGCCGTTTTATTGTCCGTGGGGATTTTCTTTGCGGGTGTGGTCTGTTTTTTCTGGTTTGTTGTACCACCTTTTGTCCAGCAATTTCATGAACTCACCTATAGAGTTCCCCAAGGATTTAAAAGTTTTAATAATTGGGTTGATGTCCAAAGATCTCATATTCCTCCACAATTATTACCCTATATACCGAATTTAAATAGTTTAATTGAACAAGCACAACCGCTATTTAATCGCCTATTAGGTAACTCTTTTGCCTTTGTTTCAGGATCTTTAGAGGTTGTCCTGAAAATTTTATTAGTCCTAGTTTTAACAGGAATGTTTTTGGCTAATCCTGATGATTATAGAAAAGTATTTATCCGGCTATTTCCCTCGTTTTATCGTCTGCGGGTAAATGGGATTTTAGATAAGTGTGAAGTTTCTTTGGAGGGATGGGTTACTGGTGCTGGAATTGGGGTTTCTGTGGTTGGTATTATGAGTTTAGTGGGGTTATCAATTTTAGGTGTAAAAGCTGCATTGGCCTTGGGAGTATTAGCGGGATTTATGAATTTAATTCCTAATTTGGGTCCGACTATGAGTGTATTACCAGCTATGGCGATCGCTCTTTTAGATAATCCCTGGAAGGCTCTTTTTGTCTTTATTCTCTACTTTATAATTCAACAAACTGAAAGCAATTTTATTACACCTTTAGTTATGGCACATCAGGTGTCTTTATTACCAGCGGTTACTCTTATTTCTCAATTATTCTTTGTCACATTTTTTGGATTTTTAGGATTATTTTTGGCACTTCCTCTTACTGTTGTGGCAAAAATTTGGGTTCAAGAAGTTTTAATTAAAGATGTCTTAGATAAATGGGTTCATGATCAGGAAGATCATCAAGAATTATCAGTAATTAATGAATTTTCTAATGGAAATGATGATAATTGAAAATGGGTTTTGTCCCCATTTTTGGTATTTTTCTTTTTCACTAATGTATTTTTTCGCTAATATGTGATTTTTTAGCCTCAGTTTTCTTTCTTATTTCCGTAATTTACCTGTGTGAGCTAAGGGTGCTGAATGTGGTTTATAATAATTCAGTCATTTAACGCATATCATCATGAGTTTAAAGAATCAGGATTTACAGGGGAGTTACGCTAAAACTCGCTTACTGCTTGCATTGTGGGAATTAGGAGCAAATGAACAGAAGGTAGCTAAGGGTAAATTAAGCAAGCGGGTGGTGTCTAAGGGTCAAAAAATAACCGACTATCAAGGTATTTTAGAGGATTTGCAAGAGCAGGGAGCTATTACTATCCTTAAAAAAGGATCGGCAATTAGTTATACTCTCAATTCACCAATAGGGTTGGATGTGTTAGGTGCTGGTTTGCGTAGTGATGAGTTTGAGTTTGAATCAGGTAAGACTATAGGAACTTGGGTAGCTAATGCGTTATTGCGGTGGTTTCGTCAGGTTGGTGTGGTTGTAAATAAGACCGTCGTATTAGATAATGGGGTTAAGGTTGAGGTAATTGGTTCTTATGAAGAGTTTAAATTAGAGATTCTTGATTTATTTGACAAGTTAGACAGAAGCTATAGTCATGCTGGGTTAGTTCCTATTTGGCAAATACGCAAAGAGGTAGGAAATCGGTTACAACGTGATCAATTTAATACTTGGATCATGGATATGCAAGCAGAGCAATTATTATATCTCCAAAGTGGAGAAGCACGAGGAGCAACTGAAGAACAGAAACAAGACTCTATCAATAGTGAAATTAGAGGTCTTTTATTCTTCGCTAGTAAACCTTGATAAAAGTAAAGTAGAGAAAAATTATGTCAAACACAGATATATATGCCTTATTTGAACAAGCACGTCAAAAATCTGTAAATCCTTTTAGTTCGATTCCAGTAATTTCTGAGGATGCAGTTTGGGGCGATGGCGATGTTGTTATTCATGATTTACCTGGACTTAATCAACATATTGATGAAAGAATTTTTGATGCAATTACTGAAGTACGTCAAAAATATTCTCCTAAAATTGGAATTGCAATTAAAGGTGATAGAGGTACTGGTAAAAGTCATATTATCCATAGGTTATGGAAAAAAATAACACAAGAAGGAGGTTCAGTTTTCGCCTATATTGGTCCTTATGCTAATCCTAAACGAATTAATTCTCATGTACGTTTTTACTTGGCTGATAGTTTTACCCATCAAGATAGTCAAGGAATTACCCAATGGCAGAAATTAGCAGCAGCAGCGATTAATACTTTAAAAGGATCAGAGTTTGAGGATAAATATCGCTCATATATTGAAAAATGTAATTCACCTGATGAGTTACGAAAATATATTGTAGCTAGTCAAAGTAAAGCTACTCTATCAGGCTTTTTTGATGAATTGGTGGAAGCAATCTTAGAAAATCAAACTGGAATTGATTTCAATTTTCTCAGAGCAATATTATTTTTATTGTTGAAAAACGTCAAAGTTGCTCAAATTGCTTTAGCCTGGATTAAAGGTGAGGATCATTCAGAAATTAAAAAATTAGGATTACCTGAATTTTCAGTTGATTTACAAGAAGACAAATCTATCTGGATGATGCAACAAATTTGTAAATTAGCTGAAATAGCATCATTGCCAGTTTTAATTTGTTTTGATCAACTAGATAGTGCTGGTACTGATAATGATTCTGGAGATAGTCCTGCTCAAAATGTTGCTAAATGTATCGATCAAATTTATCTTAAATGTACTAATGTAATTCTCATTTGCTGCGTTATTAGTGACACATGGAGAGAAATTGAACAAATGGGAAGTGGTATCCCAGATCGAGTTGGACAAAGATCAGTTAAAGCCCAACCACCTACTACTGAACAGACTATAGAATTGGTTAAACTCAGACTAGATTTGTTTTATAAAAAAAATAATCTCAACTCTGAAGATTATCCTCATTTATATCCCTTTGAAGAAAGCAAAATTAGACATATTGCTAGTGAATCCGCTGGTGCGCGTTCTTTGATGATATGGTGCGCTGACGAGTTTGAAAAGGTAGGAACAAAAGGTAACGACTCAGTAGATCCCCCACGACCACATAAAAAGAAACAATTTTTAGAAACCTATCAAAAGTTAGTTAAACGCATTCGTATACCCATGAAAGATGATGATCAATTAGCAGCAATAATTTTCTGTGCTATGACTATGATTCCTAATGGTGGTACAGAAAATGTAGTAATTCAAGAAGTTAAAAAAATTGCTGATGCAACACATGATTTACATTTTATTATCTCTGGTTATGACTGCTTGCATAAATCCCAGGTTAAAATTGGGGTAAGAATATGTGAAACGACAAATGGTAAAACATTTAATGCTGTAATGACGAGATTAGTAAACTACGATAAATACGGACTTACTCGTGGTTGTTTAATCCGTTCTACTGATGTTCCGAGAAGTTGGAAAATTGGATATGCGCTAAAAGAAAAACTGGAAAAAGAACAGGGAGGTGAAGTAGTGGTTTTGAAAAAAAATGATATGAAACCTCTAGTAGCGATTCAGAAAATTTATGAACAATCTGAAGACTATGGATTTACTAAAGAAGAAATAAAACAATTTGTGAAAGATTTAGGTCTTGCTGCTGATAATCTATTAATTTGTGAAATTTTGAGTGCGCCGGTGTGATATGAGTATTCAAATAATAAATGGAATTCAATTACCAGCTTTTGATGTGGAAATGCTGGCTTTGGGAAAATTGATCGTAGTACCTTTTAAACAGTTTCAACCTGAAGGTAAAGCATCTTGGTTATATCCATGTCAACAACTCCCAAATAACCTCAGTTTAGAGGAATATTATCAACCTGAGTATTTAGCAAAAGCTAGAAATTCCTGGGCTAAATATTCAACATACCCTATTCATCTTAAATTTTGGGCGCGTTGTGAATATCAATGGCGTATTAATCCTGAGCAAAAGGATATTTTACCGAAAATTGCACAATCAACAATTTGGAATTTGACTGCTTTAGAAAATATATTTGAACAGCAGAAAGTTCTCAAGTTGTTGATATTGCGAGTTTATCATCTTTCTAAACCTTGCATAGTTAATACACCAACAGATACAGGTTCATTTTATTGGACTAAATCAGAGGATACAATAAGCAATGCAAATGAAAATGATATTGCTGTGGTTTCTGATTCTAGTTTTAGCCAACGGAAAAGCCTAATTTTATCTGGAAATATTTCTCCATATCAAAATATAGAAGCTTTACAGTTTAAATGTGAAAATATTTCAGAAACTAACCAAGACATTAAAAATCTAAATCATGACATTAAGCAATTTTTAGGCTGGTATAGTGTTCCACCTATTCCAAAATTAGATCAAAGTTTAGCTTGGATAAAAACCATTGCAGCATTAGGAGATAGAAGTATAGAATTAGAAGAGAAAAAAAATAATTATCAAGCGGGTACAGACTTTGAAAATATCTCTCGTCAAAGTTTAGAATTTTTAGGGTTTAAAGTTGAAAATGCTTATAAAGGAGGTGCGGGAGGGTTAGATTTATATTGTTCTCAACCTTATCCTTTAGTGTGCGAATGTAAAGCAGGTAAAAGCATTCCTAGTGGTACGGTTCAGGAATTAATTAAACTTGGTGGAATGCACTTAGGTAGAGAACAATTTATCAACTCTGCAAAATTGGTAATAGGTCCCGGTAACGCTACCTCAGATACTCAGAAATCAGCGCAACCATGGAAAGTCAGTATTATTAAAGCCATGACATTACAAAAATTAGTAGAACTCAAAGCCAAATATCCAGGTGCGATAAATTTACTTGAATTAAAACAATACTTAGAACCGGGACAAATTGATGATAAAATTAACGAATATATTGCTAAAATAGAAAAAGAGATAAAATTGCGATCGCATATTATCCAAGTTTTGAAAAATTACTTACAACTTTCAAAAAATGAACCCATTGGAGTAGAAGTCCTTCATGCGATATATAGAACTTCTAACCTACCACAAAACCTAGAAGACAGAGAATTAGAAGACAGAGAATTATATGATATTCTCATAGAACTATCATCACCATTAACAGGATATTTGGGAAGAATTAAAGAAGATGATTGGAAAAAAGATCGCTTTTATTATCTCCGGGATTTACCAATTAATTAAAAATAACTAATTCTCCCTATTTCCCCACGTACACTCATCAGAATTTTACCGAGGTAATTTTCCCCTGTACCATCAGCACCACAGCCCTAAAAATAGTCTATAGGTGAATCCTCTATTAAGATATTATTACCTGTTAATAATAATATCTCCCTAGAAAATTGCTAAACGTGAAAACGATGTGATGTAAAAATCTCAAGTTCCTTAACGGTTGACTGTTTTCCGTTTCAAACCCCTGCTCCCCTGCCCCTACTACATCAACCAAAGCCAGGAATTAACCGCTTTAATGCACGACCAGCAACATCACCATAGCGCAATTCACCACAAAGGATTTTACCCATAATCTGAGCGCCAGAGGGGCGTTTGACACCAACTTTGTAGCCAATTCCAGGGAAGCGGTAAAATGCTCCTGCTAGTTTTTGCGCCCAAGCCATATCAGTTCCCCATTCTTCATTAATCGCGTCAGTATAATTGCTTAGGGCATTGATATCACCACTTAAAGCATCATGAATAAATCCTGCAGCTAGAACACCGCTAAAAATAGAGGGACGAATACCTTCAGCGGTAAAAGGGTCAACAACACAAGCTGCTTCTCCTGCTAAAACTGCATTTTGGGTGTGTAGCTTTTGATTACCATCCCAAATACACAAAGGATGACCGTATTGTTTACTATTTTTGATATCTACATTAAAAGATTGAGCGTATTCATCTAAAATTTTCTTAAAGTCTTGAGGTTCACCACCGATAAATGTACCAACACCGATAGAATAACCGTCATCTTTAGGGAAATTCCAGATATAGCCGTTTTTGACCAAGCCAAACTCAAAGTGAATTGTGGTTTTCCTTTCAACCGTTGCGGGAATTTCAGCCTCTAATGCGCCAGCTAGACGGCGTTTACGGTCTTTAAAACCGAGCCATTTAGCCATTGGACCTTTTGCACCGTCAGCGGCGATCAGATAACGACCTGTGACTATTCCTGTATCCGTGGTAACATACCAAGAATCATTTTTAAATTCAATTCCTTTAACTTCTGTATTGTCTCGCAGTTCAGCCCCTTGGTTTTGAGCTTGTTGGACTAAAAAATGATCGAAAATATCACGCCGTACCATCCAAACCGGTTCTTTGGTGTCAATTTTTGATTCTACGGGATCGCCTAATTTCCAGGTAAAGCGCAAAGAATCCACTTTAGCGGAAATTGCAGGGCTAAAGTCAAAGTCGAACCATTGAGCGATCGCTGGGGAGACACCACCGCCACAGGGCTTATATCTGGGCAAGGATTCCTTTTCTAAAACTAAGACAGAGCGCCCCTTTTTGGCTAGATGATATGCTGCTGTTCCACCGGCCGGACCTGCGCCAACAATAATACAGTCGTACATAATGGCTAAAATTTAATTTTGCTTTTGATTTTAACTGAGTAGATTTCCCAGTATATATAAGGGTTTATGATTTTTTATAAATTTTTGGTGAATAGAATTTGGTGATTGTTGACTGTTAACTGTTAACTGTTAACCGTCAACCGTCACCGCTTTCCAGTTCTGAATTTAGACAGTAGTGATCTCTTTTTCCTTTTCTGCGAACAAGTGGTCAATTTTTTCTGTGTGCTTGTTCGTCAGTTTTTGGAGTTTGTCTTGTTGATCTCGTGCTTCATCTTCGGAGATTTCCGCACTTTTTTCCTGTTTGCGAATGGCATCGATAGCATCTCGGCGGATATTGCGAATTGCTACACGACCTTCTTCTGCATACTTAGCCGCAAGTTTGACAAATTCCTTCCGGCGATCGCTTGTTAGTGGGGGAATATTCAACCGAATCACCTCACCGTCATTACTAGGAGTTAAGCCCACATCCGAAAGAGAGATAGCTTTTTCAATGATGTTTAAGCTGCCCTTATCGTAGGGCTGAATCAGGATGATTGAAGAATCTGGCGTGGTAATGTTTGCCAGGGATTTCAAAGATGTTGGTGTACCGTAATACTCGACTTGTACCTTATCTAACAAACTCGCATTGGCGCGACCAGTGCGAATTGTATTAAACGACCGTTGAGTTGCTTCAACAGTTTTCTGCATCGTCTCTTGAGCTTCAGCTAATTTCACAAGAACCTCCCACAAGGGTGCCAATAGATTCTCCCATAACTGCCCGGCGGATATTACCTCGCACCGTTAAGTCAAATACTAAAATCGGGAGATTATTTTCTTTACACAGGGCAATTGCGGTACTATCCATGACTCGCAAATCTTTAGCCAAAACGTGGGCGTAAGTAAGAGTAGTAAAACGCTTGGCATCGGGATAAAGTTTGGGGTCAGCATCGTAAATACCGTCTACCTTGGTAGCTTTAAAAATCACTTCTGCTTCAATTTCTGCCGCCCTTAAAGCCGCAGTGGTATCTGTAGTAAAGAAGGGATTACCTGAACCAGCCCCAAAAATTACCACCCGCCCTTTTTCTAAATGACGGATAGCACGTCGTCGAATATATGGTTCTGCTAGTTCTTGCATAGCGATGGCCGTTTGCACTCTTGTTTGAATTCCCATGCGTTCTAGGGAATCTTGAAGGGTCATGGCGTTCATAACCGTGGCAATCATGCCGATATAGTCAGCGGTTGCCCGATCCATACCTGCTGATGCTGCTTTAATGCCGCGAAAAATATTGCCACCGCCAACAACAATGGCCACTTGTACACCAGTGGCTATCACCTCTCCTATTTCTTTTGCTATTTCCTCGACCACTTCTGGGTCAATGCCGTAGCCTAAGTCGCCCATTAAGGCTTCACCGCTCAGTTTCAGTAAAACCCGTCGGTAATTCGTTCCCATGAAGTTCCGCTTTATGAAAAAAGTTGCAATTGCCTCCAATTTAAGATAGCAGTACAGTGACCATCTATGTCCAGTTAGATTGTCCACCATTGCAAAACTTTAATATTAAATTTACAAAAAATTGATATGTATTTATACCTGAACTTAGGCAATTTTCCTAAAATAGCAGGTTAAGCATTGCTTGGCCTAGATATATTTTAGGATATTTATACTTTTAATTACGCAATTTTCTTATTTGAGAAAATAGAATGTGAGTGGTAAACTATTTTTATTATTGCATTAACCATGATCAATTCTCCAAAAAGCTGGATTTGGCAAGATTTCCCCATTTGTTATCAAACTCAAGGTAATACCGGTCCGGCTGTGATCTTCATTCATGGTTTTGGGGCATCATGGTTACATTGGCGCAAAAATATTCCCGCTTTAGCTGCAAACTGCCGGGTTTATGCCATTGATTTAATTGGCTTTGGGGGTTCAGCTAAACCCAAACCAGGAGAAAAAATTACTTACACCCTAGAAACTTGGGGACAACAAGTAGCAGATTTTTGTCGGGAGGTGGTGGGTGAACCTGCGTTTTTGGTAGGTAATTCTATTGGTTGTATTGTGGCAATGCAAGCTGCGGTAATTAACCCGGATATGACTTTGGGAACTGCTTTACTTAACTGTTCTTTGCGATTATTACATGATCGTAAACGCGTTACGTTACCTTGGGTGAAACGGTTTGGTGCACCAATTCTCCAAAACTTTTTAGCGATTAAACCAGTAGGTGATTTCTTTTTTCATAGTCTAGCCCAACCACAAACAGTTAAAAAGATTCTTTTACAAGCTTATGCTAACAGGGAAACGGTAACAGATGAATTAGTAGATATTTTGATGGCACCGGCAAAAGATGCTGGGGCCGCGGCGGTATTTTTGGCTTTTACTGCTTATTCCAGTGGTCCTTTACCGGAGGATTTATTATCTATAATATCTTGTCCAGTAATTATTTTATGGGGAACGGCTGACCCTTGGGAACCAATTAATTTAGGTAGAGAATTAGCCAATTTTCCCCAAGTACAAAAGTTTATTTCTTTAGAAGGTGTGGGACATTGCCCTCAAGATGAAGCTCCTGAGTTAGTAAATCCAATTTTACTTGATTGGATTGGTGAACAATTAAGTTGAAAGAGGGTTAAGAAATATCAGGAAAAATGAACTGTATCCAAGGGTTAATTTGGCTGAAATTTCATCTTTGATTATTACCAGTACCAACCGTGATGTCTGCGTCTGCGTCTGCGTCTACGGTCATGACGGTCATGACGGTCATCACGGTTGTTATGATCATTGTGATTTTGATTGTGACCGCCTGATAGAAGCTGCTGTTCTTCTATGGATAACTCTACAACTAAATTAGATGTAGATGGGATATTTTGATTTGACATAATAATGTGAAACTCAATTATTTGTTTATTGGTGTTATGACACCTATGCTCATTTTATAAAGATATTTCTGATCAATTTCATGATTCTATGGTTATAAATTAATAATTATAATTTCTATCCTTTGACATAAGTAGATTGGCGTTAAAAATTATTCTTATAGCAAGGTAAGAGTTGTGTTAACCTACTTACTACTGATATAAACTGTCATATTAAAAAATGAGAGAGGAGAAATTTAGACGTAAAATCTATGAAAATTTCTCCTCACTCTAGAAATAAAAAGCTGAAAACTAGGACTATTGAGAATAGCGAAGTTTATAGACTTTATTAAAAGAAAAAAGTATTAATCCCTATTCCCACCTTGACCATACATATGATCATTGTCATCACGTTGATATCGATCATCTTTTTGGTACTCACAGGAACGTTTTTTAGGTTTACAACAAGGTTGGTAATGGCAACATCCCCCGGATAAAAGTTGTTGTTCATCTGAGGATAATTCAACAAGTAAATTAGATTTGATGTTTGGATTTGACATAATTATTTACCTGAATAAATAGGTTAGAATTTACACGCTCAAATAGAAACAAAAGCTGTGTTAAATCCTATGCTCTATTTATAAATGTATTTTGAGAAAATTAAATTCTCCTGAAGTTATAAATCAAAAAACTAAAAGTATGAATTATAATTTCATACTTTATGGTAAGATAAATTGCAGTTAATTAAATAATTCAACCATGACTATTTTATGAGAAAAAATTATTTAAACAGTTAGGTAATGAATTAGTTAATTTATCACTACTGGCAGTAATAGTTAATAGGCTAAATGTGCAATAAAGTGCCATAGTGACTTGGGAAAATTTATATTTACTGGTTTGTGAAGTAGAATCACCTGAAGCCAGAGTTAAATCATTTTTTCCTTCAGTTTCGATATCAGTTTTTTGGAAGAGTAACTTACCTTCAGTGAATATATTTAACATAGGAGATATTTGCCCACCAACTAAAGATTCTTGTTCAATATCAGAAAGATATCTCAATAATTGAGAATGATTAAGTTGAGTATTTTTTGACATTTTATTACTCCTTTTACAAGGTTAATTGATAGCAGAATAAAAGATTTAAAAAATATTGATTTATGCAGTTAAAAACCGTAAATGCTCGCCAGGTTTTGATAAAAAAGTATCAGGAGTTCCTTGAACTTGTATTTTACCTTTTTCGATGAAGACAATCCAATTAGCGCGATGAATGACACTGGGACGATGGGTAATTAAAATTGTGGTTTTACCTGCGCGATATTCCAAAAGACGATCTAGAACATGAGCTTCACTCATAGGGTCTAATCCGGCGGTAGCTTCATCTAAAATTAGTATAGGTGGATTTGTGAGAATGCCACGAGCAATGGCTAATCGTTGTCTTTGTCCACCGGAAAGATTCGCACCAAACTCCCCTAAAACAGTTTGATATTTATTAGGTAATTGACTGATAAAATCATCTGCATCAGCAATATCACAAGCTTGAACTACGGCTTCAAAAGAAATATTAGGTGTGCCTAAACGGAAGTTTTCCAAAATTGTCCGACTCCAAAAATGAGGTTCTTGGGGTACATAAACTACTTGTTGTCGGTAACAATCTAAAGCAATGTCTTGAATATTTAAAAAACCGATGCGAATATTGCCAGAATCTGGTACATATAAACCAGCTAATAATTTAGCTAAAGTGCTTTTACCACAACCTGATTTACCAATTAAAGCAATTACCTTTCCTCCAGGAATTTGAATAGAAAAATCATCTAATAACTCAACTCTACCTGGGTGATGAAATTTGAGATGGGAACAACTAATATCTGCATGACTAGAAATTTGTGCCACTGGTTTTTGACTTCCTCCTACTACTTCTGGTGTGGCATCAATAACTTCTAATAATCGAGAAACTGCGGTTTGAGAACGAAAATATTCATCAACAAAGCCAACTAATGAGTTAATTAAAGCTAAAACATTAAGTTGTAAAGCATTAAAAGCTAACATTTGTCCAATACTCAAATTGCCTTTAATGACTAAAAGACTGCCAAATCCTAATAAAAATACCCCACCAATTGTAGATAAAAGCTTGGCAATAGTCCCGTTAATAATTGCGATTTGAACTGTGCTAAAAGCCAAATTTGCTAGACGACCAAAACGACTTTGAAATTCATCCCAAAATTGAGGAGCAGCATTGGTGGTTTTCATTACCTGTGCGCCCTTAAATGTTTCTACTAAAATACCTTGATTTTCTGCTCCTAAAACTAAGAGACTGCGGGTTTTTTGTTGTAGAATTGGCAAAAAAGGTAAAGTAGATAAAGTCATTAAACCAGCGATTAAAATTACTGCCGTTGTTAATTGCCAACTATAAAATAACATTAAGCAAAAAGAAATAACAGCGATAAAAAATTGGCTAGGTAAAACAATGACAATTTGTGATACTAATTGATTAATTTCGCCAATATCTCGTAATCGACTAGTAATTTCACCACTGCGACGAGATTCATAATAATTTAAAGGTAATTGCAGAAGTTTTCTACCAAATTCTAAGACTAAACCTAATTGTAATCTTTGTCCAAAATGAGAAATCATTAAGGCTTGAAATACTTGTAAACCTCCGCTAAATAAACTCATAACAACAACGGCAGAAACCACAACTGTAAGTAATTGTAAATCTCCACGCACGAGGACATCATCTGTTAATAATTGAATTAAAACCGGACTTCCTAAAGCTAGTATACCCAGGACAATATTGATCATTAAAACCTGAGTTAGTAAGCCACGATAGGGTAAAATACGACGAAAAAAGCGTGTTATTCCGCCTTTTGATTTTTCTTCAGGTTGCTCAAAAAAGCGATCTGGATCTGGCTCTAATAGGAGCATTACACCATTCCAGGCCTCAGTTAATTCTTGTTTACTAAGATAACGAAGTCCAATAGCAGGATCAGCAATAACGTATTTTTTACCTTTTTTACCATATAAAACAACCCAATGATAGCCCTTCCAATGGATGATTGCAGGTAATGTAATTTCTGTGATTCTATCTATAACTTCTGGAGAAGCTTTGACTGCTCTAGCATTAAAACCGAGATTTTCTGAGCCGCGTTTTAAACCTAATAATGTTGTTCCTAATTGTCCAGTACCAACAGATTCTCGACTTTTAATAATACTTAAAAATCTTCCGTAGTGCTTGGTAATAGAAACTAGACAAGCTGCTCCACAGTCTTCTTCACTTAATTGTAAAGTACACTGATAATTGTGACGATTTTTAAAAATATTGAGCATATTAAACGTAATTATTAAGAAAGATTAGTTGGTTTAACATAAATAAACACAATTTTATTAAAGCTTTTATTTGATGATACTGTTGCTTAACTTAAGCTACAATTTTGAGAAATTTATTCAATTATAGTTAGTAATTAATTTGCTTTTTCTGAGGATAAACTGCATTACAGTTTCCTGTTGGGAAATAATATCAGCACGTCCTTCCATACCAGATTTGAGATAACATAAACGATCTCCTTTTCCTAAAAATAGATTTTGTGGGTCAATATTAATTTCATAAGTAGCTAGTTGGGGAGTGCTGATAATATAATTATTTTGTGTAGTTGCGATAACATCTGGTGCAATTGTTTTCACAGTTCCTTTGAGAGTTCCATAGTCTGGATAGGGACAAGATGAAACCTGCATTTGTACTGCTTGACCGATTTTTATTTTATCAATATCTTTAGCAGAAACGTGAGCTTTAATGATTAAAGGAGCATCCACAGGAGCAATTTGAGCTAGAGCTTCACTGAGTTGTACAACCTGTCCAGAATTGCGGAGTTTAAGCTGCATCAGTGTACCCTTAGTTGGAGAACGAATCACACTTTTATTCAATTCATTTTCTAGCTGTTGTAGTTCTTGACCAGTGCGAATCTGTTGTTTTTGTAGTTCTAGACGTTGCTGAATTAATAGTTCCCGTTCTTTTTTTAAAGCTGCTAAATTGCCATCACCTCTTGCTTTTTCTTGGTTAATTCTTTCTAAAGCTACTGTGACATTGGCATTACTAGGATTAATACCAATTTTTGCTTTTTGTAAGTTAATTTGTGCTAATTTAACAGCTTGTTCTTTTTCTTCTTGGAGATTTTTAGCATTAGATTTAGCTTGTTCTAATTTGGCTTGAGCCGATGTAACAGCCTGTTCTTTTTCCTCCATTAAATTCTGAGATATTGCTCCTGATGTCGCTATATTTTGCAAGCGATCACGCTGTGAAATTGCTAATTTTAAAGCTGCTTCTGCTTCTTGTAATGAGGCTATTAATACTTTTTCTTTTTGTAATCTTTCTAATTGATTCTTGGCTAAATTTATAGTTATTTTAGCTTGTGTCATTTCCGTACCAGTTTTAATTTGCTGATCTTGATAGTTGCGTTTCGTTCCAGTTAATTCAGCCCGTGCAGCTAGAATTGTCCGCTCATTTAAGTTAGTCTGAGCAATTATTTGAGTATTAATTTCATTAATTTGAGCATCAATTTGAAGAAGTTGTAATTTACTTTGTTGAATAGTATTTTGCAGTTGTTTTTTCTGAGATTGGAATTGAGAGTCATCAAGATAGGCAATTACTTCTCCCTTATTTACTATCTGATTTTCTTTAACTGCAATTTTTTTGACAGTTCCTGTTATGGCAGATTCAACTAACCGTAATTCTCCTAATGGTCGGATAGTTGCGGGAACTTTGACTGTGACATTGTAATAGAGAACAGAGGAGAGACTTATAGCTACCACAAACATACCAATCATTACTCCCCCACCAATATGAATCCATTTACCAATATGGGGGAGAAACTCATTAGCTTCTAATATATGTAAATCCTCTGAATTAGGATTATTGAAGTTATACAAATAATTCTGATCTTCACTCTGTAACGAGTTCACTGTATTATACCTTTTGTTATGACTAAAATAGTCTCACCCAAGATGGAAATTACCAATATTATGTAACCAAAAAATAACTATCTTAGGTAATAAATTGACAGAAATAAAAACAAGTAAATTTCTTTATTTACACTATGAAAATCAATTGGATCATAGGTTAAATTCATGTAAAAGAGGTATTGACTAGCATGGCAGAAGAGTGAAAATAAGCAACCATTAAACTTCCATAAAAAGCTAGTGTAATTTACTTTTTTAGGTTTAAATTCCTGATTTTCAATATCACTCTGCGGAACTAGTACAATACCGCTTTACAATTGAGCAACTTATAGGCAGATTAGCCCCTGTTTACGCAAGAATTGTCGCACTGCCGGCTCCCGTTGGTAAAGGTGTTCCAGCTACTAGAGGTATTGCCCGTGTACTTCCTTCAGTTGGTAAAGTTGCTTGACCCAAAGCCCCCACACCCGCAGGAGGTTCTGCACCTAAGCCTAAGAAATCCTGTCCCGCAGTCAGGATAGTATTAGCCTTACCTGCGGAGGTGGCGCTGCTACCTTGAGGACCAGAGACACTGGTTCCCATTAAAAGAGATCCTTTGTTAGCATAGTTACTAGCTGCTAGTTCAAAGTCAGCCCCACCAGTCACTATCTCTTGTTGTTGATCTGATAAAGCAACCAATAAATCTGATCCGTTGATTTGATTTAACACGATTATTAGCCTCACTTATTTAACTAGGTATTTAATCACCTAACAACTTAACTATAAGCATGGTTGGCTAATAATTCATAAACCTACAGGTAGAAAGTAAAGTTTCTAAATTTACCTCTAAGAGTAGAGATAAAATAGCTTTTAATTAATAAAATTATATTATTAAAGAATTAATCTGAGTGCAATAGAGTCTACACAATATTTATCTTATTTTCCGTTACAGTCAATCCAAAAGATGCTACGGTAATAATTTAAAATTAAAGGTAAAGTAAAAAATCCATATCAGGAATTATTCAATAACTAGAGAGAATTTGAGTTAATAAATAAGCACAGGTAGCACTACCTATAGGAACTGTTAAATTATCAATTCCCAAAAAAGAAAAAGCTTCTAAAATCGTAGCAATTAAAGCGACAATTAAGGAGATTATCCAAGTTTGCCAAATATTTCCCTGGACAATAAATAAAAGAGTTACACAAATAAAATAACTACTTAAAGTTACCGTTAAAGAACCTTCCCAACTTTTTTGAGAACCGAAAACTATATATTTATGTTTACCAAAACGTTTACCAATTAAAGCAGCTAATCCATCACCCCAAGCCATAATCATAATTCCTAAAACAGCATATTGAGGTTGGTGTAAATACCAAAAAATACCCATTAAAACCCCTATACTCACAGCATAGAAAAATGTCCCCAGACTCTGACGACCCACACTATTAATACCAGGAAGAATGGGGAATTTATAGGATAATAAAGTGATAAGACTCGCAAAAACTGAAGCCGTAATTCCTACATAAGCAGGAATATCTAACCACCAAGCAATTAAAATCACATTACCCATGCCAATATGCACGATTTTACGGATGATTTCCGCCTCACTATCGGTAAAACGATATACCACCCAAGCAATAAAGATAATTAATCCTACCCAAACCGCTGCAGGGGCAATTTGCAGGGATAATGGAGAAATGGTTTCCAAGCTGAGAAATGTGTTAAACAATGTTAAATAGAGGTATTTTTCGCTTTAATCCTACTTTATTAGATTTGGGTATGAAAATATTATTGATTTGGTTAATTAAAGGTTATCGGTTATTTATTTCTCCTTTGTTTCCTCCTACTTGTCGCTTTCAACCTACTTGTTCTCTGTATGCGATTCAAGCAATTGAGCGGTTTGGAGTATTTCGGGGAAGTTGGATAGCTATTATGCGGATTTTACGCTGTCATCCTTTTCATCCAGGAGGTTATGATCCTGTTCCCAATGTGCAGGAAAAATCTTGTTGTGAACATGAAGATTAAATACAAACTTTCCCCTATTTACTATTTGCTTCTCTAACAAATACCGAAGAGCCATAATCAAAATAGTTCAAGTTGCTGACTTTTGCTTTCAAGTTTTTGTCGGTTTAAATTATATTTGTCTACTATATGTTCTGGTATGGGAACTTTATCAAGGTTACGAGGCTCAACTTTAATTGCTCCAGAACCATAGCTTTTTCCTACCAATCTAAGATTTTCAATCGTCTCAGGCTCATTTAAAGCCTGACACAAATTAGTAATATATAATTCATCAGAATAAATAGGATAAATGCACAAAAAACTTGTTAATGGCACAACACCAGCCTCATTTTTAATAAATCTGGAATTTCGTCTCCCAAGATAAGCAAATAATATCGCTGGCACTTCTCTATATTCTATTCTATACCAATATTTACGTTGTTTCAACAAGGGACGGTTAGGAAGACCTAATTTTTCACCTTTTTTAAGATAGTTAGCAACTGGTTCAGGAATATTATTCTCACTATTTATTGAAAGTAAAATTGTTGGTCGATTATTTTCTTGTAATTTTTTGATATCTTCAATCGTTAGTTTATCTCCTATTACATCTTTTGTCCGGCCAATTGCAAGTTTAAGAAATTCTTGGGGAATTGCCAATTCTTTTACCTGTTGTCTTGTTAGAAAAAAGAAGTCATTCGCTCCTGTAGCAATACCACGGATTACTTTTGCAAAGTCATTGAGGTGATATTTAACATCACAATTATTTTGTTCTGGTCTTGATAAACCCGTTGCTAATGCTTCTTGTAAATCTCGATTATTAATTTCTAGGCTAATATAATTTGTATCTTGAAAATCAGATTTAACAAAATTAAAAAGTTCCTCATTAGCTTCATTTGTCTTGATCCATTTAATTGTCTGGACAGGTTCAGATTTCTTGATAAAAAAGATAATCGCATTGGTATCAACCTTGGGAAAAGGTGTGGCATTTTGATCAAATGTAACAACGCATTCAAGACAATAATTTTTAGTAATCCATTGCCAAAGTTTTTGAGCAAAAATTCCTTCACAAGTATCCGCAGGCATAATAAAAGCTAGTTTTCCATTTTTATTAAGTAAATTTAACGCCTGGACAAAAAAGTAAATATGATAACCTGCTCTACCATCAATTGTAAAATCTGTAATACTTATAAAAAGCTCTTTGAGAAATTGTTTCATCTTTTCATCAATTCGGTGATGTCTGATGTAAGGTGGATTAGCTATAATTGCGTTAAACTTTTTTTGTGGAGGATTTTTGATGAAATCACGTAATTCTACAAAGCAACTATTTTTTTGATAAATTTCATCTTTTAAAATATCTTCATCTATATCAATTCCATAATAATTAATAGAGGGATTTATCTGTAATAAGGCATTTAAAAAAGCTCCTTTACCAGCAGCAGGATCAAAAATCAAATTTGTGTCTTGTGCTATATACGCAACCATTGCTTTTGTCACCCATTCTGGTGTCCAGAATTGACCTTTATCACGTAATTTCTCCCTTTCTTGCCAATTATTAGGTAGTTTTTGATGAATCATAATTTAAAAGCTTTTATAGGTCAATACCTTGTTTATATCCTGCTTTGTTGGGTTGAATCATAAAACCTAACCTACAAATCAGGGCTTTTTCCAATTTAGACAAGGTAATGATAGGCTAAAATAAGTACTAAAGCCTATAAAACATCCAAACATAAAAATGTGCTAAAAACGCAGTCAGGAAAAAACTAACCTAGTATCTAGCACATTTTCAATTAAATTTCAATTAGATGGGAGTGGGGGGACTTGAACCCCCACGACCGTTTAAAGTCAACGGATTTTCATTCTCTTGCAGTTTTCACTACTACTCAGTTGCTAAAGCAATCATAAGTTTTGAGAATTGGACTCTCCCTTTACCCTCGTCTTCACGTTAGGGTAGCTCCCGTCGAGTCTCTGCACCTTCCCAGGGAAATTTTCTCTGGGCTTGGCTCAGGATTGCCGTATCTACGAATAGATTTAGGTTTCCCTGAGTTTGAGAGCTGCCACTTGAAAGATTTCTCAATCAAGGCTCAATTCCTTTAAGTCCGTAGCGTCTACCATTCCGCCACACTCCCGAAAAGTTATTTAGTTTTTTGGTGCGGTTTTTAATCGCTTGTCCACTATACCACTAATTGCTTTTTTTTGGCAAGTAGATTTTAAAATTTTTTTGCTCAGGTGAATATTTGACCACCCAATCAAAATCCTTAACTACCTACTTTGTCCGCACTTAATGGATGAAAACTATCATATCATAGGTTTCGATTTTTGGGAAATTTATTTTTGGGGAGGGGAAAATAACACAGTTACGGATTTCCTCAAATCAGGCATTCAGCATATCATAGGAGGTGAATGCACCAAATATAGTTCACATTGCGGTAAGGAATATGGTTGTAGCACTACTGTATCTAAGTTTGGCTGGCGCTTATTTGCTGGTAATACCCATTGCTGTCTTTTTCTACTTGAGTTTAAGATGGTATACCTGTGGGTCTGTGGAACGGGTGTTTATGTACTTTTTAGTGTTCTTTTTCTTTCCGGGGTTGCTGGTTCTTTCCCCGTTTGTGAATTTGAACCCCCGTCCTCGAAAAATTGCTTAAATTAAGATTGGTAGGTCATAATTCTCATGCGACGTATTGACGCGATTGGTTTTGGTTTCGGCGTTTTTGTGGCTGGTGGTTTGGCTTATGTGGGTTTACAGTTAGTGGGTTTAGATAGTCAGAATGCTGGTATCTGGAGTCAAGTTTTCTTGATAGCTGGCTTAATTGGCTGGTTATGTACCTATCTTTTCCGAGCAATAGGGAATAAAATGACCTACCATCAACAACGAGAAGCTTATGAAACGGCTTTTTTGCAAAAGCGTCTTGATGAACTCTCTCCTGAGGAGTTAGCCAAATTGCAAGAGAAGATTGAACAAGACAAAGAATCTCAGGTTTAGAGTTATCATTGTTCAGTTGTCAGTTGTTGATTGTAACCACTGACTACTGACCATTGATCACTGACCATTGACCACTGACTACTGATTAGGTGAAATGACTGCTATTTCTCGTTGCTTTGAAAATTTGAGACGGAATCAGGAATGCGCGTTGATTCCTTTTATTACGGCTGGTGATCCAGATTTAGAAACTACTGCTAAAGCTTTACAGGTTCTAGATCGTTCCGGGGCGGATATTATTGAGTTGGGTGTACCCTATTCTGATCCTTTGGCTGATGGTCCGGTAATTCAGGCTGCGGCTACTCGCGCTTTGCACAGGGGAACAACTTTAGAGCAGGTATTAGAGATGCTTAAAGGTGTTAGTCCGAGTTTGCGATCGCCTATTATTTTATTTACCTATTACAATCCGATTTTACATCGTGGTGTTGATAAATTTCTGCAACAAGTTAAAGATGCTGGGGTGTCAGGTTTAGTTGTGCCTGATTTGCCTTTGGAAGAGTCAGCAGGGCTAATCAAACCAGCGGCGGATAGGGGGATAGATTTGACCCTATTGGTAGCTCCTACGAGTTCTCCTGAAAGAATAGAGGCGATCGCTCGTGCATCCCAAGGATTTATCTATTTGGTGAGTGTTACTGGGGTCACGGGAATGCGAACCCAAGTGCAAGGACGGGTTTCTGAGCTATTGCAACAAATTCGTCATGTTACAGATAAACCCATCGGTGTCGGTTTTGGAATTTCTGATCCTGAACAAGCGCGACAAGTAAAAGTATGGGGCGCGGATGCGGCAATTGTCGGTAGTGCTGTGGTCAAGAGACTAGCAGAAGGCACACCAGAACAGGGATTAGAAGCGATCGCTCAATTTTGTCAAAGTCTCAAGACAGCCATCAAAAATCCCTCCTAACCCCAAGAGCGAAATTAAAAAATAGTGTATGTTTTTGTTATTTTTTAGTGGACAATTTAATTGTAATCATCTTAAATAATAACAGCATATATTAGGATAGATAGAAAACTAACTAACACACTAGTTGATCTCAAATCTTTATTATGAATATCAAAGTAGGTAAAAAATTATGCGTGTGATAGTGCATCAGTCACAACTAAGTTATTGTTCGGTAATATTAGAGGAGTAACAGCAATGAGCGAAAGTATGGCATTTATTGGCGGAGTCGCGGTAGCTGGGTTAGCGGCTTTAGTCTTACTCAAAGGGACAAATACCCCCATATCATCGAATTTTGCCCCTAGTCCACAAATACCAGGAACATTTGTGCAACCCCAAGTAATGCAGTATCCTACTAATTACGGGCAACCTGTTTATACTAATCAGCCTCCAACTGCTCCTAATTCTGATCAGCGTTTGGAGAAAATAAATACGCAAATAACAGATTTGAAGGCGGAAAATCAACAACTAAAGTTACAAAATCAACAATTCCAGGCACAATTTCAAGGCCTCACTACTCAACAACAATGGCAAGCTCAACTAGCTAGTCAACAACAAAAAGTAGCTGCGCCATTACCAGTATCTGAACCAGATTGGAAGTCTTCACCCATGCTTTGGGCTGTAGGTGGTGCTGTATTAACGATTGGTGGAGGTGTTGTGGCCGCTGGTGTTCTGTCTTTATTTGCACCAAAACAACGAGCTACCCGTACCGTTCAGGTAATTCATCCCTATAGTAGAAATACACAATCTCTAAATTCCGTACGTCGGGCTGAGTTTTTACCTTCCTCGCGGACAGAACCCAGAAGGGTAGAAACGGCAGAATATGAGGAAATGCACTAATTTATTGTGCTAAATATAGACATTGAAACAGCGAAAAACCGGAAATCAAATACAATTCGGTGGGGTTAAATATTCAACTCCACTTTTTGATGTTGATGATGGTTTTGTTTTTTATAAATTAATTATGAGCGTAATTTGTGGTTAAAGATAATGCTGAAAATAACGGGTTTTACAAATCTGTAACAAGTAAAAAATTAGATTTTAAAACTAAACTAGCTTATGGGGCTGGAGATTTAGGACCTGCTATTACTGGGAATATTGCCACCTTTTACATGATGTTTTTCTTCACTAACGTGGCAGGAATTCCGGCGGGTTTGGCAGGTAGTATTTTAATGATTGGTAAAATTTGGGATGGTATCAATGATCCTATGGTGGGAATGTTGACTGATAAAACCCAGTCCCGTCGTTGGGGTCGTCGTCTACCTTGGCTTTTATATGGTGCAATTCCTTTTGGTTTTTTCTTTTTCTTGCAATGGATTGTTCCCCAATTTACTGCGGATAAAAATATTAATATTTGGTGTTTATTTTGGTATTATGTAGCTATTGGGATTGTATCTCAGGCTTTTTTTACTGTTGTGAATTTGCCTTATACAGCTATGACTCCTGAATTAAGTCAGGATTATGATGAACGCACTAGTTTGAATAGTTTTCGGTTTACATTTTCCATTGGTGGCAGTATTTTATCATTAATTTTAGCCAAAATTATTTTTTCACAAATTACCGATCAACAACAACATTATTTAGTTTTAGCCGCAGTTTGTAGTGTAATTGCAATTTTATCATTGTATTGGTGTGTTTATGGTGTGCGCGATCGCATTTTAGCTTTTGAAGCTAAACGAATGCAATTACCAAAAGAAGCGGAAATTCCCTTTTTTGAACAGCTAAAAATCGTCTTTAGTAATAAACCCTTTCTCTTTGTCATTGCTATCTATCTTTTTTCTTGGTTAGGTGTGCAAATCACAGCCAGTATTATTCCCTATTTTGTCATTAATTGTATGGGTATGCAAGAAGGAGATATACCCACAGTTATGATTGCGGTCCAAGGAACGGCTTTATTTATGTTATTTATTTGGAGTTATTTAAGTCAAAAAATTGGTAAAAAACTGGTCTATTTTCTAGGAATGAGTTGCTGGATTATTGCTGCTGGTGGATTATTTTTCTTACAGCCAAATCAAGTTGGGTTAATGTATGTTATGGCTGTAATGGCAGGTGTGGGAGTTTCTACAGCTTATCTAATTCCTTGGTCAATGATACCTGATGTGATTGAATTAGATGAATTGCAAACTGGACAACGACGGGAAGGTATTTTCTATGGTTTCATGGTTTTATTACAAAAATTTGGTTTAGCTTTTGGGCTATTTTTGGTCGGTAATACCTTACAAGCCTATGGTTTTAAAGAAACTGTTGCTGGACAAAGTTCCTTACCCATACAACCAGAATCTGCACTTTTAGCCATTCGTATCGTTGTTGGACCCATACCAACTGTTTGTTTAATTGTAGGTTTGGTTTTAGTCTATTTCTATCCCATTACCCGCGAAATGCACGCAGAAATTATGTTAAAACTGCAAGAAAAACGAGAGAGAATATAAAGATTTAAAAGTTTTATATCAGCGGGTAAAGAATAGTGAACAGAGTTGAAAATTTTTTGGTGGGAAATACCCACCTTACATAATATTGCAAAAATCAAATATTATTTCCATCTCAATTATCTCTGTTCAATGTTATAATTAACCAAGTTAGATGATTAATAAGTAAATCTCCCAAAAAATACTAGAGAATAAAACTATGACATCATCTCTTTATGACACCGATTACAACCAATGGACACAAGATACTATCCAACAAATCCAAAACCGTGATTTTGAAAGCATAGATTGGGATAGCTTAATCGAAGAACTAGAAATTATGGGTAAAAACGACAAACGCGCCCTAATTAGTCTTTTAACCCGTGTTCTAGAACATCTCCTCAAATTGTCTTACTGGGAATCTGAAAAACCAAGATCCGGTAATCACTGGGCTGCGGAAATTGTTAACTTTCGCGCCCAAATTCAAGGACGTTTGGAAGATAGTCCTAGTCTTAATTCTCAATTACAAACGTTCTACGAAAAAGCTCATCCCGTCGCTATTAAATCCGTTTCTAAGTTATGTCCACTTCCCCCAGATGCTCAGATTAGCCTCTCGCAAGCCCTAGATGACAACTGGTTTCCTAATGATATCTCAAATGATTAAACATCTTACATAATGAACGCTACACAAGAACAACTAAAACTCAAATTAACACAGGCTTTAGTAGCTGCTTTTGGTGCTGATTATACCAATACAGATCCAATTTTGGTTTCCGCAAGTAATCCTAAATTTGGTGATTATCAGGCTAATGTGGCTTTATCCTTGAGTAAAAAGTTAGGAAAGCAACCGAGAATTATTGCTGGAGAAATTGTCAGTAAATTAGATATATCTGATATTTGTGAACCTCCAGAAATCGCTGGGCCTGGTTTTATTAACCTCAAATTACAAAGATCTTATCTGGAAGCACAACTTAACGCTATTCAATTAGATTCTAGATTAGGAATACCTAAAGCGACAAATCCCCAAAAGCAAATTGTTGATTTTTCTAGTCCGAATATTGCTAAAGAAATGCACGTCGGACATTTACGTTCTACTATTATTGGTGATTCTATTGCTAGGATTTTAGAATTTTGTGGTCATGATGTTTTAAGATTAAATCATGTTGGTGATTGGGGTACGCAATTTGGAATGTTAATTACCTATTTGCGGGAAGTTTATCCAGAAGCACTCACTACTGCAAATGCTTTAAATATTGGGGATTTAGTTAATTTTTACCGCAAAGCTAAACAACGATTTGATGAAGATGTGGTTTTTCAAGAAACTTCCCGTCAAGAGGTTGTCAGATTACAAGCAGGTGCAGAAGATACGCTTCATGGGTGGAGATTATTATGTGAACAATCTCGACAGGAATTTCAAATTATTTATGATTTACTGAATATCAAATTAATAGAAAGAGGTGAATCTTTTTATAATCCCTTATTATCAAAAGTTGTGGAAGATTTAGCAACAACGGGATTATTAGAAGAAAGTCAAGGGGCAAAATGTGTTTTCTTGGATGGTTTTACAAATAGGGAAGGTGGTCGTTTACCCTTAATTATCCAAAAAACTGACGGTGGTTATAACTATGCAACCACAGATTTAGCAGCCTTACGTTATCGCATTCAAGAAGATAAAGCCAAGCGGATTGTTTATGTAACAGACGAAGGACAATCTAACCATTTTTCCCAATTTTTCCAAGTAGGAAGAAAAGCAAATTGGATTCCTAATGATGTGGAATTAGTTCATGTTCCTTTTGGGTTAGTATTAGGAGAAGATGGAAAAAAATTCAAAACTCGTTCTGGGGACACTGTGCGGTTACGAGATTTATTAGATGAAGCTATTAACCGCGCTCGTGCAGACATAGAAAAGAGATTACAAGAAGACGGACGCACAGAAACAGAAGAATTTATTCAAAATGTCGCGGAAGTTGTGGGAATTAGTGCTGTTAAATATGCAGATTTGAGCCAAAATCGCACCAGCAGTTATGTCTTTAGTTATGACAAAATGTTATCTCTAAAAGGCAATACAGCGCCTTATCTTCTCTATGCTTATGTGAGGATTCAAGGTATTAGTCGTCAAGGTAATATTGATTTTGCAAATTTGGGAATAAATCGTCAAATCTTACTAAAAGAAGATGCAGAATTAACTTTAGGTAAACATCTCTTGCAACTTGATGAAGTGATTAAAGAAGTTGAGCAGGATTTATTACCAAATCGTTTGTGTGATTATTTGTATCAACTCAGCGATAAGTTTAACAAATTTTATGAAAATTGCCCTGTTCTCAAATCAGAAGAACCTGCAAGAACTTCACGGTTAATGTTATGTGATTTAACTGCAAAAACTCTCAAGTTGGGATTATCTTTATTAGGAATTAAGGTATTAGAAAGAATGTAAATAGAAGCAGCGATAGGGGTTTAGCAGTGCTAAATCCTGACATAATGTTAAACATATTCAATTATTAAATATTCCGACGTTCAAATTTGTCTAGGAGGAATTTTCAAACCCACAGGATAATTGAATATATAAATCTATTTTAACATATCCCCTCCTCAACAAGTCGGGGATATAAAACTAATTATCTACTTTTCGGACACTCAGGTAAACTTTTATGAGCGTAATAGCAATCAAAGTAATTTAATGCTTTTCTACTTGATTCAAATCTAACCACGCTCATAACATTATCTTTTTTCGTATCCTGGTTTTTATCCCAAATCTTCAAATGGTATTCTTTACCATTATCACTAGACCATAATTCATAACGGTACTCACCACCATAACCTTCACTTGTTAAGTAATCGGCTATTGCTGTTTTCGGTACAGATACAAGAGTAAATACGGTTAAGATAGGTAATACAGCTACTTTCAAAATTTGACCTGTCTTCATAGACCCACCGATTATCGCTTATATTTTAATCATAATGTAACTGCGTATTCATGTCTAGAATAAAATTTTGTAGCCTTGCGTCTTAGCAAAAAACATAAATACTAACATCCTCAAGATAGATACCCACCCTCAGAAAATATGCAACAATAAAAGTAGAAGCGTCTGTTAAAAACCTTAACACCATTTTCTATTTTTAACTCCTGAATTCCCACTACCAGGGGGGTGAGACTATGATTGATACGAGTAACGATATAAGAATTGTTTCTTTAATTCCAAGCGCTACGGAAATTGTTGCTAAACTGGGTTTATCTGATGCTATAGTGGGTAGGTCTCATGAATGTGACTATCCTCCAGAGGTAATTAACCTCCCAGTTTGTACCCAAGCGCGATTGAATGGCCACGCTAAAAGCGGTTCTATTGACAAGGAAGTCAATGATATATTACAATCTGCCTTGAGTATCCACGAAATCAACGTTGATGTTTTAGAGAAACTCCATCCTACCCACATTATCACCCAAGATCAATGTAACATCTGTTCTGTAAGTTTACTGGAGGTAGAAAAAGCAGTTGCCCAACTTACCCACAGTTCACCACAAATAATTTCTTTACAGCCTAACACATTAGAGGATCTTTGGAGCGATATTGAACGAGTTAGTCACACATTTGGGGTAGATTCAGTAGAAATACTGGAAAATCTAGAAGCCCGTGTCAGAATTTGTAAGCGCAAACTGCAAGGGCTACCTGTGACCGAAATGCCTAAAGTGGCTTGTATTGAATGGACTGAACCTTTGATGACTGCTGCAAATTGGGTTCCCGAATTAATCCACTTAGCAGGGGGACAACCATTATTTAGCCTCATGGGTGGACCTGCTACTCTTGTCAAATGGGAAGCACTAATAGCCAGTAACCCAGATGTGATTATTTTCATGCCCTGTGGCTTTGATTTAAAACGGACTCAGTTAGAGGCTGACATATTAACTCAACGTCCAGAATGGAGAAAACTCCATGCAGCACAAACTGGGAGGGTTTTCATTACTGATGGTAATGCTTATTTTAACCGTCCTGGTCCGCGATTGGTGGATTCTTTGGAGATTTTAGCAGAAATATTGCATCCTGACATCTTCGACTATGGTTATAAAGGTACTGGTTGGCAACCTTTATAACAAGTAAGCAAATAACATGATTTTAGATAGGTAAGAGGTTTCTAAAATTGGGAATTCTTGCCTATTTGCTAATGTTATTCCGCGTGTATCTGTGCTTGACACCCACAGGAAAATATTCAATATCACCAGCAGATTTTAATTCTACTACAGGGGTTTGATATTGTGGGGGAACATAATTAGCAAATTCACTATTAAGACGCAATAATTGAGTGAGAATAGCAGCAGTTATAGATAATCTTTTCTCCTCTTTATCTTCTATTCCTGGGGCTAATTCTACCACCACAGATAAAAAGCGGTTTTTGTCTAGGTCTTCCTTGACCTGTAATACAAATTTACCCGTTACCCATTCTCTAATGATTGGTTGTTCTAATCCTACTGTCACATTTTCTGGATAAATATTTGCACCAAAATAGGAAACTGTAAAGTTAGAACGTCCGAAAACATAGACAAAAGGTAATTGATGAATTCCGCGATAATTTTGTAATTTGGTCAAAGGATTAAAATCCCAAGCTGCTAAAAATTCTAGCATTTCTGCATAGGTAATTAATCCCCCATGATCAAGAATACTATATCTAATTAAAGGAACACCATTATTACCAGAAAATAATAAATTTCCATTTTCCACTTCAAAGAAACGACTGCTAGGATCATACTGAACTAAAGTAGGTAAACGCGACTCACCAAATAATGCTTTAGCTGCTTCAGGAGTATCTGCTAAAAACCGCCGAATACAAATACTTAAAGGGGTTTCGTTACCTAAAACTCCTGCGTCTGCTGTTCCATACAAAGAAGCAAAATCATCACAGGGATTTTCAGAACCGATTCTTTCTGCTACTAGATTTCGCCATTCTTCACTAAATACTTCTCCGGCCATTACCAATTTAATATTATATTGTTTCCATGGCATTTTTTGAGCAAGACCAGTATCAATAACATCTTTTAAAAACGGTGGATATCCTAATAATACAACTTGCTGAAAGTTACCTCCTAATTCCTGGACAATTCGCAAAATTTCCAGTTTATTATTACCGGGAGTAATGACAGTAATGGGATAACCTTTAGCAGCTAAATGACGACAACAATTAGCAGTAAACATTCCTCCTACCCAAGTTCCCAAGGCAAAACAAATTACTGCTAAAGTAGGTTGAGAATCTGCATGAAAACTATCATGAAAAATTTGCTCAAAGCGGGTAGCTATTTGTAATTCGTCAGTGAAGAAACGCGGCCAAAATGTGGATTTTCCAGTAGAACCAGAGGAAGCAGCTATAAAATCACAGTTTTCTAATTTCCCATGATAACATAATTCAGATATAGGGTATTTTGATATATAATTCTCTTTATTAATTTTCGGTAATTTCTGGAAATCTGCTAAAGTTTGAATAGTATCTGACTTGATTCCAGCAGTTGTTAAAAATTCTTGATATGCAGGTACATTAGCAGCAACATTTTGAAATAAATTTATAATCGTTGCTTCTATCTGATCATGGTCGTAGTGTTGGAGTTTCTGCTCTAGAGGAACAGATATAAAATTGCTAAGTTCTTGAATTGTTTGTTGGGTTTGTAATTGCGGCTTCATAATTTTATATATAAACATATCTGAGTATATCAGAAAATAATACAGGAATCAGAAATTTAATTGAGGACTTACGCAAAATATTCGTCAAACCTTCATTTTTCTGTGTTCTCTGGGATTGATAAAAATTTGCGTAAATCGTTTTGGAACTATTGTATAACTTAATTAGCCCTAATTTATCTCCTAGCATTATGCAAGTATATTGCAGTCAACAGCACATCAATAATGATAATCATCACTTTTGTATTCATTGCGGTGAAGCATTACCTTTAACTGCGGGACAAGTTATTGATCATCGTTATGAAATTGCGCGTATACTGGGGCAAGGTGGTTTTGGGCGCAGTTATTTAGCGATTGATAGGCAAAAGTCCCGTAAAACCTGCGTTTTAAAGGAATTTGCACCCCAAGTTGTCAAACCCCAGGATTTACAAAAGGCCAAGGAACTATTTCAACGAGAAGCAAGTGTTCTGGAAAAAATTCAACATCGGCAAATTCCGCATTTTCACTCTTCTTTTCAAGCTAAAATTGGTACTAAAGATTTTTTCTTTCTGGTACAAGATTATATTGAGGGTGATAATTATGACCAATTATTAACACAGCGTCAAAATCAGGGAAAGTCTTTTAGTGAGGAAGAAGTTATTAATTTACTGCACAATATTCTCCCTGTGCTGACTTATATTCACAGTTTAGATATAGTTCACCGTGATATTTCTCCAGATAATTTGATTTTAAGTCAAATTGACAATTTACCCGTGTTGATTGATTTTGGGGGTGTTAAACAGTTACCAGCTGATCAGGGTTTTTGGCGGACGCAACTGGCGGGAAATGGAACATTATTAGGTAAAAAAGGCTACGCACCAGAAGAACAGTTACTTCAGGGTAAAGTGTATAAAAGTAGTGATTTTTATTCTTTAGCGGTGACGGCTTTAGTTTTAATTACGGGGAAACAACCAAATTTACTTTATAATAGCTACAATGGCGTTTGGCTTTGGGGTCAGGAAATTAAGGTTAGTCCCAAGTTAGAGGCTGTGTTACGTAAAATGTTAGCGTATAAGCCCAGCGATCGCTATCAAAAAGCCGAACAAATTATTAAAGATTTACCTAGACCATCTATTTCACCTAGTAGACCACAAACTATGCAAACTCCTAGCAATAATCCCAATCCCTATATTACTAAGTTGAGAACAGAGGTGGTAGCACCAGGTATAAAACGCGCCCGTAATCTTGGGAATGGTGTCCACAACAAGACGACATTATTTGTACAGCAAATACCGATGCCAGTATGGTTGCGTCCTTTTACTGTTAGCTTTATTATGACTACGGGAATGTTGTTAACAGGTGCAGGTATGTTCGCTTTAGGAAATTTTGCAGTGAAGGGGATAACATCAATCACAGTTCCTCAAATCGAAGTTCCCAAAATTCCATCTATTAATCATCCTGGGGGTAATAAAAATAACAACCGTAGTATTCAACAGGTTTTTAGTCGTGTACAACAGCTAGGAATTTCTTCGGTATTTTTTACGAATACAGTTAATGAAATTTTCTATGCCCAAAAACCAGAATTAAATAAACGTCAGTTAACTGATAAACCTGAAGATACAGCTTTACGGGAACAATGGAATCATCTAGCTGATCAATTGTTAAATAGTTTAGAAAAGGTTAATTTAAGTACAATAGCTAAAAAGAAAATAGGTAGTTATAGTCAACAAGATTCCCAACGCTGGGAACAATTGGCTAAAACTGGAAAATTGGGTAAATATAAATCTTTTCAGGATTTACGTGCAGATACATATCAAACATTTGAACCCTTGTTTCCTGGTCAAAAACGTGGGAAACTAAATCGACAAACTTTTCTACAGATTTGGTATGCGATCGCATCTGATAAAGTAGAGAACAAGTAATTGGTAATAGGTAATTGGCAAAAAGTGACAACGAACAACTGACTAATGACTAATCTTTATTGTTCTCAAGGGCATCAAAATCCTTCTGGTAGTAGGTTTTGTCTCCAATGTGGAGAGAAAATTACTGATATATCGACAGCGGTAAATCAGGGTATTCAACCAGGACAAACTTTAGGTGATCGTTATGTTATTATTCGGCAAATTGGTCAAGGAGGATTTGGCCGGACTTATTTAGCAGAAGATATTAACCGCTTTCGAGAAGCTTGTGTTTTAAAAGAATTTTTTCCCCAAGTACAAACTCCCTATATAGTCCAAAAAGCAGAAGAACTATTTCAGCGGGAAGCAAGTGTTCTTTATAAATTACAACATCCTCAAATTCCGCGATTTCGGGAACTATTACGCATCAATTTCCAAAGTAAAGAAAGTCTGTTTTTAGTCCAAGATTATGTAAATGGTGAAACTTATAATTCCTTATTAAATAATCGTCAACAACGGGGTTTAAAATTTACAGAAACAGAAATTCGCCAATTATTACAGCAAATTTTACCAGTTTTGGCATATATTCATGCTCTTGGTGTGATTCATCGTGATATTTCCCCTGATAATTTAATGTTGAGAAATAGTGATCAATTACCTGTGTTAATTGATTTTGGGGGTGTTAAACAGGTAGCCGCAACCGTCGCTTCTCAATATTATCAAACAGGGGCAATTGTCCCTCCTGCCAATGGCACCTTATTAGGAAAAATAGGATTTGCCCCTCCAGAACAAATGCAAACCGGTCTGGTGTCTACCCACAGCGACTTATATGCTTTAGCTGTGACAATGTTAGTTTTACTGACAGGTAAACAACCCCAAGAATTAATTGATACTTATAATCTGAGTTGGGAATGGCGGCGGGAAATTAGCCTAAGTCCCGCATTGGGACAAATCATAGATAAAATGTTATCACCTATTGCCAGCGATCGCTATCAAACAGTCCATCAACTTCTTCAAGCCCTCAACCCCCAATCTACCAGCTATCAGCCAACTCAACCCCCCACCTCTGCAACTGTCACTTTTTCTCCTCCTCAAACCCCAGCCCCCCCACCTGTAATTACTCCCACTCCTCCTCCAGGGATTTGGACGGGAACAAATATCTTTATTGTTACCTTAGCTATTGTTACCAGTGTGGGCTTACTTGTTTGGGGATTTAAACAGCGCGGTTACGACCTAAATGGGATTAACCCAATTACATCTAGTGTCAATTCTACACCCGCAGTTAATTTTTCACCAGAGGAAAAACAACGACAACAAAAATTGAGCGATAAACGTGAAGAATTAAATATAAATTATCAATTTTATGTTACACTAATAAACCAAGTATTCTGGGAAAAATATCCCTATTTAAAGGAGCGTATTCTTAACGATAGTCCAGAAGATGAAACTTGGCGGGAACAATGGGATCAAATCGCCGACCAAGTCCTAAAAAAGCTATCAGAAATGAGTTCTGAATCCCGTCGTCAACTGGGAAATTATACTTCCTTGACACTGGCAACCTCCATAGCTGAAATTAATAAAATTAACGTTGCTAGTCGTTCTTTATATGATTTGACAGATGTAGCTTTTTTCCGAGAATTTCCCGAACAAGAAGGTCAAAAGTTTATCAGAAAACCCATTGGACAAGTTTGGTATGGATTTGCAAATGATCAAGTAAAAGCCATTCTTTCTGAAGAAGCATCTGCAAGAATAGTTTTTTCTGAAGGTACTACTGGTAAAACAGTAAGTGAAAGTCTTCAACCAGGAAAAGGTAAGGTTTTCATTGTTGAACTAACTAAAGAACAAAATATGGAAGTTAAACTAGAAGCAAGCCCAAAAGTTTTACTATCAATTTATTCTCCTTCTGGGAAAATCGCATTTTTAGAAGATTCTCAAGAACGGACTCTATCTAGAATATTACCAGAAACCGGATTTTATGAATTTGTCGTTGTTTCTAAAGCGTCAGAACCATTAGAATATCAATTCACTATCATTGCCGAAAATCCCCCAGAAGTAGAACCAATACCCACAGAAACACCAATAACACCAACAGAGGAACCAACACCAACAGAAACACCCACAGATGAGATTGATTAAAAAAGTTTGCTTAAATAAATATATTTGTCATAGTCAGGATTTTTTAGATTTAAGAATTGGAGGTGAAAAAATGATCAATAACCAATTAGAAACCATCGAACCATTAATTGAATTAAAAGGTATTTCTAAAACCTTTGGCAAGAACAGGGTTTTAGATAACGTAGATTTAAAAATATATCGAGGAGAAGCATTAGGGATTATTGGACCTTCAGGAACTGGTAAATCAACAGTTTTACGAATTATAGCCGGGTTATTAAAACCTGACGAAGGAGAAATTTATATTCAAGGAGTCAAAAGACAAGGTTTAATTGAAGATGGTGCTGATCCTGTGGGAATAGGTATGGTATTTCAACAAGCGGCATTATTCGACTCCTTGACAGTAGAAGAAAATATCGGATTTTTACTTTATCAAAATTCCCGATTAAAAAGATCCCATATTCGGGAATTAGTCAACGAAAAATTAGAAATGGTCGGGTTAGCAGATATCAGTCATCTTTACCCGTCAGAACTTTCCGGAGGAATGCGAAAAAGAGTAAGTTTTGCCCGTGCTATTATGTCTAATCCTCAACGTCCTACAGACAATCCAGAAGTTTTATTATACGATGAACCTACAGCCGGATTAGACCCCATTGCCTCAACAGTAATTGAAGACCTAATCCGCAGTTTACAACATACACAAGGAGTCTGTAGCACTTACGCCATTGTCACGCACCAAGAAAGCACTATTCGACGCACATCTGATCAAATAGTATTTCTTTATCAAGGAAAAGTACAATGGCAAGGTACAGCAGTTGCCTTAGATCACACAGAAGAACCTTTAATTAGACAATTTATGAGTGGAAGTGTAAATGGACCCATTCAAGTAGCGGGTTAAGTACCAAATCAAATAAAATTGCTGAGTTGACGCTATCGGTGGAGGAGCAAATGCGAGGTTTAATGAGCAGTTTCACGTCTGCACGTACATGGAGAGAGGGTTCAGTAGGATTGTTACTTCTACTAGGGTTAAGTGCCTTTGGAGTAATTTTACTGTGGTTAAATAAAATCACCCCTGGACAACCTTCCTATAAAGCAATTATTGAATTTACTAATGCTGGAGGAATGCAAAAGGGTTCAGCAGTGCGGTTTCGTGGTGTGAAAATAGGGAGTATCACCACTGTCAAACCTGGAACCAACACAATTGAGGTAGAAATCCAAATTAATTCCTCCAATTTAATCATTCCTAGTAATTCCCTAATTGAAGCTAATCAAAGTGGATTAATTAGCGAAAATATTATTGACATTACGCCACAAAAAGAACTACTGGGAACTGTATCTGCTAAACCTCTAGATAAAGATTGTAACCCCAGCCTAATTATTTGTAATGGTTCTCGCTTAAAAGGTGTAATTGGTATCAGTGCGGATGAACTTATTCGTCAATCAAGTAATTTTGCGGCTCAATATAGTAGCGAAAAGTTCTATAAAAATGTTAATCGCACCTTAGAAAATTCGGCTAATGCGGCTGCTAATATTGCCAATTTGTCCAAGGATTTGCAAGATTTGAGTAAAACCTTCAAAGGACAAATAAATGTATTCTCTGATACAGCAGCTACATTACAACGTTCTACAACCCAGCTAACTGCAACTACAACCAAGACAGCAGATCAATTAGGAACAACAGCTAAAGATTTTAGTGTTACAGCTAAACAGGCCAGCCGCTTACTAACAAACCTAGATAATCTTGTCAGCACTAATCGTTCTTCTTTAGTTGGTACTTTGAATAGTATGACCCAAACCAGTAACCAACTTCGTCAGACAGTTACAAGTTTATCACCCGCGATTAATCGCTTAACCCAAGGGAAATTGTTAGACAACTTAGAAACCCTGTCTGCAAATGCAGCGGAAGCTTCTGCGAATTTAAAAGACGCTTCTAAAACTTTAAATGATCCTAAAAACATTGTTTTACTGCAACAAACTTTAGATGCAGCTAAATCAACCTTTGAAAATACCCAAAAAATTACCGCTGATTTGGATGAATTGACAGGCGATCCGAAGTTCCGCCAAAATATGTTAAGATTGGTAAATGGTCTGAGTAAATTAGTTTCTTCTAGTCAGGAAATACAAGAACAAACCAAGGTAGCTGTAACTTTAGATGCTCTCAAAGCTACTGCTAATTCTCCTCAGGTAGTAATTACCGCACCTGTTCCCAAAAAGCAAGTATTGGTAGTCAAGCAAAATCCCAACTTAGTTATAAATCCTGAACCGAAAACACTAGAGAAAATAGAGGAAATCCCCCAAACAGTTATAGAAACACCCAATTTATCCCAAGAACAACTCCTGCAACAACTCCGAGATTATCGAGAGCAAGGAAAAATCACAACCGACAACTAACCACTGACCACTGACAACCGACTAATTCCAGTCCTGCTCCTCTTTTTTGCCACGACTTTTGTAAATTCCGCCCTGATTATGGATTTGACGGGTTTTTGCAAATAGTTCGGCTTCTGTTAAACCCCAGCGTTGCAAAACTTGATCTAAGTTAGTTTGAATATCTCGTGCCCCCGGAAAACCTTGATAGCGGACTCTCATTCTAGCCAATTCCGATAAATTATAATCGGTTGCGTCCTGAGCGAGTAAAATATCAATAAGGGGTCTATCTCGGTTGTAGAGTGGATGTTGTTGGTCTTTACCACCAGAAGATTCTATCATAGTTAATGCCAGTACGAAGTTAGCAATCCATCAACAACCCAAGAGCAAAAAATCTTGACCGTTGCTAATTATTTACCATGAACTAAAGAATGACGGCAAGTACGCCCGATCTTACGGCTCTCACTACTGCCATTTAGCCTTAAATAAAGATACATTATCTTTAAGAAAATACAAGAAACTTTAGATGAGGGTGAACTTATATCTCACCCAAAGTCCAAGCAGCACGAGGGAAAGAACCCGCTATGTTTGAACACTTCACTTCCGAAGCCATTAGGGTAATCATGTTAGCTCAGGAGGAAGCACGACGACTGGGACATAACTTTGTAGGAACAGAACAAATTCTCCTGGGTTTAATGGGAGAAGGGACGGGTGTTGCTGCTAAGGTGCTGGCTGAGTTGGGTGTCACCTTAAAAGAAGCACGTCGGGAAGTAGAAAAGATAATTGGCCGGGGTTCTGGGTTTGTCCCACCGGAAATTCCTTTTACTCCCAAGGTAAAAAGTCTGTTTGAGCAATCTTTCCGAGAAGCTCACGGTCTTGGACATAATTACATAAACACTGAACACTTATTATTAGGTTTAACCGAGGCCGGTGAAGGAGTCGCCGCCAAAGTATTGCAAAATCTAGGAGTGGATTTACCAGTTATCCGGGCCACCGTCATGAACCGATTGGGTGAGGATACAGCGGTTGTTACGGGTGGTAGAAGTAATTCCCAGCGTAATCAAAATTTATCCATAGAGGAGTTTGGCAGAAATCTCACTAAACTGGCTCAGGAGGGCAAATTAGACCCGGTAGTTGGTCGTCAGCGGGAAATAGAAAGAACGGTGCAAATTCTCGGTCGTAGAACTAAAAATAACCCGGTTTTGATTGGTGAACCAGGGGTAGGAAAAACAGCAATTGCTGAAGGTTTGGCGCAACGGATTATCAATCAAGATGTCCCCGAAATTTTATTAAACAAGCAAGTAATTAGCTTGGATATGGGGTCTGTGGTAGCGGGAACTCGTTTCCGGGGTGATTTTGAGGAACGTCTCAAGAAAATCATGGAGGAAGTTCGTACCGCAGGTAATATCATCTTAGTTATTGATGAAATTCATACTTTAGTAGGTGCAGGTGGTACGGAAGGCGGTTTGGATGCAGCTAATATCCTTAAACCAGCTTTAGCACGGGGTGAACTCCAGTGTATTGGCGCTACTACTTTAGATGAATATCGTCAATATATTGAGCGTGATGCAGCTTTAGAAAGACGTTTTCAGCCAATTTTGGTAGGTGAACCGTCGGTAGCAGAAACTATTGATATTCTCTATGGTTTACGAGGTGCTTATGAACAACACCATAGAGTTCATATTACTGATGAAGCGGTTATTGCGGCAGCCGAATTGGCAGATCGTTATATCAGCGATCGCTTTCTACCCGACAAAGCAATTGATTTAATTGATGAAGCTGGTTCTCGTGTGCGTTTACGTCACTCCCGCATTAGCAGTAACAAGGAACTGAAACGGGAATTAACCACCGCAACTAAGTCCAAATCTGAAGCTATCAGAGTTCAAGATTTTACTAAAGCTGGTAAGTTACGGATACAAGAATTACAACTTCAAGCCAGACTTGATTTAGAAGAAAATCAGGAAAGTATTAACGCTCCTCTAGTCAATGAAGAAGATATTGCTCAAATTGTCGCTTCTTGGACAGGTGTTCCCGTTAATAAACTGACTGAATCTGAATCTGAGTTACTTTTACACCTTGAAGATACCTTACATACAAGACTGATTGGACAAGAACAAGCAGTTACATCTGTTTCTCGTGCTATTCGTCGCGCCCGTGTTGGTTTAAAAAGTCCTAGTCGTCCTATTGCTAGTTTTATCTTTTCTGGTCCCACAGGTGTAGGTAAAACTGAATTAGCTAAAGCTTTAGCTGCTTATTTCTTCGGTGCGGAAGATGCAATGGTACGTTTAGATATGTCCGAATACATGGAAAGCCACAACGTTTCTAAGTTGATTGGTTCACCTCCAGGTTATGTAGGATACAATGAGGGCGGGCAATTAACGGAAGCTGTGCGACGTAAACCCTATACAGTGTTGCTATTTGACGAAATCGAGAAAGCGCATCCCGATGTATTCAATATGTTACTGCAAATCTTAGATGACGGTCATCTTACGGACGCGAAAGGCCGGAAAGTTGATTTCAAGAATACATTAATTATCTTGACTTCTAATATTGGTTCTAAGGTAATTGAAAAAGGTGGTAGTAGTTTGGGGTTTGAGTTTGATAACCGCGCAGATGCTAGTTATCATCGGATTCGTAACTTAGTGAATGAGGAACTCAAAGCTTATTTCCGTCCAGAATTTCTTAACCGTGTTGATGATATTATTGTCTTCACTCAACTTAATAAAGATGAGGTTAAGCAAATTGCAGAGATTATGCTCCGTGATGTTGCTAGTCGTCTCAAAGACAAGGATATCGCTTTAGAAGTAACGGAAGCTTTTAAAGAGAAGGTTGTACAGGAAGGCTATGATCCTAGTTATGGTGCTAGGCCATTACGCCGCGCCATTGTGCGTTTACTAGAAGATTCTCTCGTAGAAGCGATTTTAGCCGGAGAAATAGCTGAGGGAGATAAGGCTATTGTAGATGTAGATGATGATGGTCAGGTAAAGGTCAGAAAGTTGGAAACTCGTGAGTTGTTATTAACTAATGTTGGATAATTCGGAATTTCTACAATATCGGTAATTTATTTGGTGGGTAACTTACTGTTAACCCACCTTTTTTTATGGGGGAACAGGGAACAGAGAATAAATTGATTTGTGCTTCATTAGACTGAAAAACGATATAAATACCCACAAATTTGCGGTTTTCGTAATCAATTCCCAATCTCAAAAAATACACCCTCTATTGACCAGAGGGTTGGGAAGTCGTAATTTTAGGGAACACCAAAAAATTACCCAATTTTGTGAGATAGGCTTCCTACTCGTCCTTGATGATTTGCGGACAAGATGTCCGCACCACAAGAAATTTTTGGGTATTTTTTTTAATTGGAAGTCCCCTATTATCCGCTATTTACGGAAGGGAGGAAAATTTGTTGACAGTTTCAGATTTGTATGTTATTATAATCGAAACCAAGCATATGAAAGTTTCTATTAAATTAAATAGCTCGAATTTTTCAAAAGTCACAAAATAAAAAAAGATCGCTCCACTCCGTTACGCTTGGCAAGGGTAAAGAGGAAAAGAGCAGAGGGCAAAAGAGCAAGAGTGTAAAGGGCTACTAAGTCCTCGCCGCACCACTACACACAACCCGAAAACCAATATTGCCGTTGCTGCCGTCGAGATGGTTGTGGTCGCGATAAGCAGAACGGCAAGCATCGGGATTGTGGTTCCACGAACCACCGCGCAGCAGCTTAACGTTTTGATTAGTTTCGCTTATCCATGCACTTCCATCATTAGGCGCACCCTCATAGTTATCATGCCAAGTATCAGCGCACCATTCCCAGACGTTGCCGTGCATATCATATAAACCAAAGGCGTTGGGCTGAAAAGTTCCTACTGGAGTTGTTCTTACTCGATATTCTCCCTTGGGGGCATTACCATAGGTGTAGTTACCATTATAGTTTACCTCATTTGTGGTGATTGTGTCACCAAAAGCAAAAGGTTTTGCAGAACCGGCACGACAGGCATATTCCCATTCAGCTTCACTGGGTAAACGGTATTTTTGTCCTGTCTTGTGAGAGAGTCTAGCACAAAACTCAACGGCATCATTCCAAGATACTCGTTCTACAGGTAGTTTATCACCTGGGAAGTAGGCAGGACGAGAATTTAATTCTCTAGCAACTGGAGGACAGGAATAAACGACTTTTTCCCATTGTTCTTGAGTAATAGTGTATTTTCCCATGTAGAAGGGCTTCACCGTTACATAGTGTTGGGGACGTTCATCATCTAAACTCTCTTCTTCTGTTTTTGGTGCGCCCATGTAAAATGTCCCACCAGGAATATAAACCATCTCCAATTTTACACCAAAACCCAAATCTTGGCTAAAAGATTGATTTAAAGATGAATTTGGAGAAGATTTAGGTAATTTATTTAATTCCTCTTGACGTTTTTCTATTACTTGTTTGATTGACTGAATTCTATTCTCCAACTTATTACGAAGACCTGGATCATTTTCATTACGTTTTTCATTTTCATACTCCTTAAGCAGTTGAAAATCTTTGTTTAATTCTTCTTCAAGGTGCTGACGCAAATCCACAATTTACTTTCTCCCTAATTTTTTGATAATAAACTCCCAAGCAGACTTGATATTAAAACCAGTTCCCAATTCTAATTCACCTTCATAATTAATTAAAAAAGGAACAAGTGGTAAAGTGACAGTGATTTTATGTCTAGTATCTAATTCAGGAGATTTGATAATTTCGGCAAATTCTGCTTGACTGCTAGAAGGTAAAGAAGGTATGCGTGATTCTAGAACTGCCAACATTTGCAGCATTTCTGACTCAGATACTTGATTAGCTGCTACTGCATTTAACATATTTTCTGTAAAAGCTAATTGAGTCTGATTTAGCTGTTCAATAAAAACTCTCAAAATTGCTTGTTCAGAAACTTGATAACGAAGTAAAAGTGAATCTTGGTTAATAAGAACAATATTTAATTTTGCGTCTATTTGCTGTAATTGGTTTTCTATTATTTGCAGTTGATTTCCTACTACCAGGATTTGCGGTGTAGATATACCAGTTAACTGTTGTTCTAGTTCTGTATATTCTTGTTTATAATTATCAATAGATTCTTGTTGTCGTTTAATTTCTTTTTTATATTTTTTTAATGTTCGAGGGTTGTCTTCAACAGTTAAGGCTTCCTCAAATTCTTTCAGTAATTTTTGGTCTTGGGTGATATTATCTAGTAAATCTGTCAATCTTTGTTGGAAAATCTGGGAAAGCATGAGTTAAATGCCTTAATTTGGGGATTGTTGAGGGTTTACCGAACTTTTCAACCTAGTGTATCATAAATATCCCCTAAATTAGCTATTAGTCATTTCAAACTTTTGCGCTATGCTATCAAATAGATAAATACAGATTATACTTAGCTAATGCACCCTGCCAATATGTAACTTGCGTAGGTTCTACCAGAAATTATGCAGAGGATAAAATTAAATGTCTAAACGATTGATTGAGTTAATGACACTAGCGGACGCACTCACACCAAATGAACAATTAAGTTTAATATCACACCTAACTCAAAGACTCAGCTTTTGTGAGATATCACCTAAGCCACGTCGTAATCTCACCGAACTTGAAGGAATTGCACCGAATTTATTAGGTGGTATGGATGCTCAAGAATATGTTAGACGCATGAGATGTGGTGAGTTTCCAGATTTAGAACTTGAGGAAATGAACACAAGGAAACCAGCGTGAATATTGAGGAAAGTTTACAGGGTGTAACGCGCATATTTTTGGATACTGCACCAGTTATTTATTTTGTTGAGCGCAATCTACAATACTTAGCAATTGTCAGGGAGGTTTTTAATCAAATTCGTGACGGTTCGCTAATAGCCGTCACTTCACCAGTTACTTTAGCAGAATGTTTAGTGTATCCCTATCGTTTAAAACAGACTCAATTAGCACAAGAATTTATTGAGACAATTGTTTATGGAAATAACACTACTTTTGTGCCAATTAATAATCCAAATATAGCTATAAATGCTGCTCAAATACGCGCTAGATATAATTTAGAATTACCTGATGCTTTGCAAATTGCTGTGGCTGTAAACGCAGAATGTGAAGCTTTTCTGACTAATGATCTCACTTTCAAGCGAATTACAGAATTGCGTGTGTTAGTGCTGAATGATTTTAATAATCCTGCATAATCCAGAACTTTAGGTGGTGCGCTACACTGGGTTAATCCAGATTAACGCACCCGATGGTTAATTAAGGAACAATCAAAACAGGACAGGGAGAAAGATTGATTACTCGCGTAGTAACGCTATCAGTCGAGCCTTCTTCCGTTAAGCCTAGTCCTCGACAACCCATAATAATTAAACTGGCCTCGATTTCATCAGCAACATCACAGATAGTAAAAGCTGGTTTACCTTGTCTTTCTAGTAATTCCGCTGTAATTCCTTGTTCAGAAAATAGGGTGCGGGCATTTTCTAGAAGTTGGGCAACTATTTCTGGAGATACCATGGGACTAGTACTAGGTGCTTCTGCGTTCGGCTCTTCAACAACTGAAAGCAGAATTAAGCGGCTATTATATTTTTGCACGATATTGGCAACTATATCAGCGGCCTCTCTGGCTTCTCGACTTTGATCAATGGGAAATAGAACTGTTTTAAACATATCTCACCTCTGCGCCCCTCACTCCGGTAAAATCTTGATGGTCATATTTTGAAGACAATAACAAAAAAGTAATCAGGAGAGTTGTACTGTGTCTAAAAAAAGTTTAGCAAGTTTATCTGCGGCTGATATATCTGGAAAACGCGCTTTAGTAAGAGTTGATTTTAATGTGCCTGTGGATGATCAAGGAAACATTACCGATGATACCCGGATTCGGGCGGCGCTGCCAACTATCCAAGATTTGACCCAAAAGGGTGCTAAGGTCATTTTAACAAGCCATTTCGGTCGTCCCAAGGGTGTAGATGAAAAATTGCGTTTAACCCCGGTTGCTAAACGTCTGGCTGAGTTGTTAGGACAGGAAGTTATCAAAACTGATGACTGTATTGGTGATGATGTTGCTGCTAAAGTTGCGGCTTTGGACAATGGCCAAGTGCTATTGTTAGAAAATGTCCGCTTTTACAAGGAAGAAGAAAAGAATGACCGCGAATTTGCTCGAAAATTGGCAGCAAACGCTGATTTTTATGTAAATGACGCTTTTGGAACTGCACACCGCGCTCACGCTTCTACTGAGGGCGTAACTGAGTTTTTAAGTCCTTCTGTGGCTGGTTATTTGGTTGAGAAGGAATTGCAATATTTACAAAGTGCAATTGAAGAACCTAAGCGTCCTTTGGCGGCTATTATTGGCGGTTCTAAGGTTTCTAGCAAAATCGGTGTGATTGAAACTTTGTTGGAAAAGTGCGATAAGTTGATCATTGGCGGTGGGATGATTTTCACTTTCTATAAAGCTCGTGGTTTGAATGTTGGTAAGTCTTTGGTGGAAGAAGATAAGCTAGAATTGGCTAGAGAGTTGGAAGCTAAAGCCAAAGAACGTGGTGTGGCTTTGTTGCTACCTACAGATATTGTTTCTGCTGATAAGTTTGCGCCTGATGCTAATGCTACTACTGTCAGCATTGAAAATATCCCTGCCGATGGTATGGGTTTAGATATTGGTCCTGATTCTGTCAAGGTTTTCCAAGCGGCTTTGGCTGATTGTAAGACTGTAATTTGGAATGGTCCAATGGGCGTATTTGAGTTTGATAAATTTGCTGCGGGTACAGAAGCGATCGCTCATACTTTAGCAGAAATTGGTAAAACCGGCGCAACTACCATTATCGGTGGTGGTGATTCCGTGGCCGCTGTGGAAAAGGTTGGTTTAGCTGACCAAATGAGCCATATTTCTACTGGTGGTGGTGCTAGTTTGGAGTTGTTGGAAGGTAAGGTATTACCTGGTATTGCAGCTTTGGATGAAGCATAATTGAAAGTATGAAGGATGAAGTTTTTGGCTTTGTCCTTCATTCTCTGCAATTAACTTAAATCCAATCTTTTACCAATTGAATATTTGGTATTTTTCTATAAATATAATTGTACAGTTTTTCATCAGCAGTAATAAATTTACAATTTTCTCTGATACTTAAAACTACGTAAAGGCTATCATAGACAGTTCTTTGATAATTTACTGCAAACTGATAGGCATCTTTTAATAATTCATCAGCAGGAAATATTTTTAACTGTATTTGCTGAAATAAATCAAGTATCATCTCAGCTTCCTGATTTGTTAAATTTTGAAATCGCTGTATTTTCCAAACAATATTACCAATTTCTGCATAAATCAAGTCTGGTGCAATCAAGGTAATTTGTTGTGATTGATAAGCATCAAGGATTTTATTTGCTTCTAATGAATAATCTTGAGCAATAAACCATTTAATGGCTACGCTGCTATCAATGACAATTTTATCTGTGATCATCTGTCTCTATCTTCTCGCAATAATTCTGTCAAATCAGAAAACTCTCCATATTTCTGCTTTAAGTTTTTTTGCAAGGTATGTATTTTATTAACAAGTTCAGACTTTTCTATTTTGTGATGTTTAGGAAGATTAATCTGATTGATTTTTTCATCAACAAGTCTATTAATTAAAGATTCTAAATCCTGTAAAGTCATTCCGGCAATAGATTGGTTTAGCATATTTGATCAACCTTGAGTGGTAATATCAGGTTTGTTTTAACTACAATTTATATAATATCAAAATTGTCTGTTAACTAAACTAGTTTGATTCTAGCATACTTGCTTACTGGGGAAAGAATTCGTCAATTTAAGTGTATTTCGTGTATATTAGTAGATATTTAATCATAAACGTATCTACCACTGCACAACCATGAATCAGATATGTTGTCTCAACCCAGGGTGTCATAACCCCTCAGTTCCCGAACAAACTCCCTCAGTTCCCGAACAAACTCAATTATGTCCTAACTGCAACGTTGCTATAGTCATATTGAAAAACCGCTATCGTCCGATTAAATCATTAGGTAGTGGCGGATTTGGCAAAACCTATTTAGCGGAAGATATTGACAAATTAAACGAAAAGTGCGTAATTAAACAATTTGCGCCGCAGATTACCAGCACAAACGCCTTCCAAAGGGCCAAAGAATTATTTTTACAAGAAGCACAGCAACTACAAAAACTTGGTAAACATTCACAAATTCCCACTCTGTTAGCTTATTTTGAAGAAAATAGCCGTCTGTATTTAGTACAACAATTTATTGATGGCGAAAATTTACTCACAGAATTAGAAGATAAAGGCGTATTTAACGAGTCCAAAATCCGCACTTTGTTAGAAGATTTATTACCTATTTTGAAGGTAGTTCATGAGGAGTATGGCCTAATTCATCGAGATATTAAACCAGAAAATATTATGCGTTGCCGTAGTGATAGCAAATTAATATTAATTGATTTTGGTGCATCAAAACAAAATCAAGGAACGGTGAGGACAGGAACAGTAATTGGTACACCTGTCTATGCTTCACTAGAACAAATGCGGCACGGTAAAGCTTATCCAGCTAGTGATTTATATAGTCTAGGTGTAACTTGTTTTCATTTATTAACAGGAGATAAGTTTTGGGATATTTTTGAAGATTGGCCGCAACATTTAAAACAACTTGTTAGTGATGAATTAGGTAAAATTTTAACCAAATTATTACAAGAGAAACATCAACAGCGTTATCAATCTGCTCAAGAAGTTTTAGAAGATTTACAAGATTTAAAAAATTCAAAATTAACAACTAAAACGACTTATCAAGCTTCACACAAATCTTCTCAATTACCATCTCAGCAACGAAAGCCACCGTTACAAACATCACCTATTCAAATTACCCCAAAGCAAAATTCAGTTGTTCCAAAGAGTCGCATTTCTCAGCCAAATAACTCACTTAGGATAATCATGTGGAGTTCCATAGGAGTTTTCGTGCTGGGAATAGTTTTTTTAGGAACTCAATCGGCTCATATTCCAACTATTTGTAAATCACTGAATAACTGTGCTGTTGATGAAAAGTTTAGTTCGCAATATCAACAAGCAAAAGATATGGCTGTTACTGCTCAAGAGTTGTCCAAGAGTGCCGAGAATGTGGAGGAATTACAAACATCTCAACAACAGTTAAAAGATGCGATCGCTCAACTAAAAACTATACCAACATCTGCTAAGGTATATGATACTGCCCAAAAGGAACTTGCGGATTATCAAAGTCAATTAACCAAAATACAGAGTCGTTTAAATAAAGAAAATCAAGCTATTGACTCCATCAACGAAGCCAAACAACAAGCTCAAGATGCAGAGGAACAGATAGAAAAGGCGCAAACGGTTAGTGAATATGAAGCGGTTAAGGAGAAATTGCAGCAGGCGAAGGATAAATTGCAGCAGGCGATCGCTACATTAAATGATATTCCATCTGATACTTTTATCTCAGAAAGGGTTACTAATCTTAAAGAAAGCTATCAATCAAAAAGGGAAGAAGTAGATGCTATAATTGAAGATTTGAAAAAGCCAACACCATCACCTGAACCAACACCTACATCAACTCCTACACCTGATCCCACTCCAACACCAACTCCTACTTCTGAACGGACTCCAAGTTTATCAGATCCAAAATGGGATTATAGTGTTTTTAATTCTAGAAAAACTTACAGCGACACAGAAATACAATATATTTTGAAATCAGGATCTAGATATGATGATTCTAATAAACAGGTAGAGTGGATTGTTGATGAGAAAATCACCTGTTTTCGATTTGATGAAACAGAAACATACACATTTTTATTCTGTTCTTCTTTACCTTTAAACCGAGGGCTTAGTGCTGTATTTAAGGATATAGATGGAGTCACTATTGGTTCTCAGGTTCTTTTTAAAGATGGAGGGAATAATCCAAAGCGAGAAGGAAATATAACTACATATCGCTATAGATATATATTAAGCATTCCCGATTCAGTGTGGTCAGGATGGTCAAAAGTTAGTCAAGTTATTATTGAAAAACAGTAAGTTAGTAGGGTGCGTCAGTATGAGTAATTTATCGGTGTGGTTGGGATTTATAGCACTGACGCACTCCAAGTTGAGATAAACGTGCTGATTTTCTCATTCAACTTTCTAATTCAAGCATAATTGTAGAATGTAAAAATAGTCTCATGTCTCTTGATATAAGTAAATATTTCCATCCTCAAGGAATTGCAGAACTTTGTGCGAGCGATCCTCCACTGTCTAAAGCCATTGGCTTCCGTGCCGTTCGTTATTCTCTTGTGAAATTCCTAAAAAGGAATCCAATCTAATTTATCAATCCATTCTTCACTGTCGGTAGTTTCCCAAAGCAAAAAAATCGCTTCTGCCCAACTGCCTAAAGTTGTACCTGGACGTAACCACATAACTCCCCAGATATGTCCACCTTCTGCCCAATGTGATTCTAAATGTCCAGGCATACTTTTACGGTTATCTGTCACCAATAACCGTTGAGATACTTCCAGATAACGCAGCAGTTCTGGATCTAGTGTTCCTAGTGGAGGAGAATCTGGATCACCCACACGAACTATATCTATTGCTGGGTTAAGACGCAAAACAGCAAACTTTAGCTTTGGTGACAAATTTTCATCGAGCAAGAAACGGATTTTCATACAAGATTAAGCCGCTCCTGTTCTCGTTGCGCTTTGATTGCTCTCAAACGCTGTATCATTGGAGAGGGATTAGCAGCAGCCTCTTGATAACGCTGTTCCCTCCACCTAGCCAACCGCAACATATAAGCATCTATTTCCCCACGATTATGGAGATAGTAGGTAATAGTAGCGTGAATCTTTTCTAAATCTAGCGATGGCAAATCTTCCAGAATTTGTTCAGGTGTGTATCCTTGTAAGTAATAATCAATCACATCATCAATACCGATTCTATGACCCTTAATGCGGATATCGTCTGAATCTAAAAATTCAAAATAATCTTCTAGCTGCATATTTTTACCTTTATACAGTCCTTTGATTTTATCTTACTTGACAAAGGCTTCTTCGTGGGAGCTTAATTTCTGAATTTTATGTGTTGTGATTGTGCTTGCTGCGGATATGGAAGCGAACTGATAAGTGAGCGATCGCTCACTCATACTCTAGCAGAAATTGGTAAAATTTGGACAACAACCGTTATCCTTAGTGGTGTATCTGTCGTTAATAGCGTTATCAGCGCTATGCTAGAAATAGCAAACTTCAAGGAGAGAGCAAATCATGGAAGAATTACTAGAACTCAGAGAATTAGTGGTTTCTGGCAACCTAGAAGCGGCTCTATCTTTAATTGATGAATTAGAAGAAATGAGCAAAGAAGATAAAATCAATAAAATTTATAGTTATTGTGTAGTGCTTTTAGTCCATTTAATTAAACAACAGGCAGAAAAAAGGACAACTCATTCTTGGGATGTTTCCATTCGTAATACTATTGACGCAATTGATCGGATCAACAAACGCAGAAAGTCTGGAGGATATTACATGAACAAACAAGAAATAGAAGAAATTTTACCAGGAGCTTATAATCGAGCTTTAGATAATGCCTCTTTAGAAGCTTTTGGCGGAATTTATGATGAATTAACCTTAAAAAATATGGTAGATCAAGAATTAATTATTAAACAGGCATTAAATTTTATTTTTAATTAAATAAAGCGCGAAGTTGATTAATGAAAAAATTCTTTTCCTATTAACTATCTACAATTAATAAACCAAATTAAGGAAAACAATATGCAAGTACAAACTCGCAAACATATTTACACCCCTGAAGAGTATTTAGAATTAGAAGAAAAAGCACTTTATAAAAGCGAATATCGGGATGGAGAAATTATTCCTATGACTGGGGGAACTGGTAATCATAATAAAATTACACTAGCTATTGCGGCGATTTTACTATATGCCATGAGACGCAAAAAATATGAAGTTTTTATGGGAGATATGCGTTTATGGATTCCACAATTTAAAGAATATACTTATCCTGATGTAATTGTAACTGATGGTCAGGCTAGTTATACAAGTAAAAATAACACTACTATTACTAATCCTTTATTAATTGTTGAGGTTTTATCCAAGTCTACAAAAAATTATGACCAAGGTGAGAAATTTACTTTTTATCGTTCTATTCCCCAATTCAAAGAATATGTTTTAGTGGAACAAAATCAATATCAAGTGATGCACTATAGCAAAACTAATGAGGGAGAATGGATTTTTAGAGAATATAAATCTGAAGATGATATTGTTAAGTTGCAATATCTTGATTTTGAAATTAGTTTAGTAGACATTTATCAAGATGTTAATTTTGACGATAAAGAATAATATCAAGTTCGGATAATTACTGACGATATAAAAGGTAAAATTATGGAAATCCAAGAAATTAAAGCCTTGATTAAGGAGATAGTTCAAGAAGTATTGCAAGAAGAAAGACTAACACTTTATAATACTCTGTTGTCATATAGGAATAATACAGAAAATGAAGAATGGAATCAATTTTCTCTTGAACAGGCCATGAGAGGTTTAGAAAATGATCATCTTCCCGAATACACAGAAGCGGACATTATAGAAAAATGGCAATAGTTGGTCAAAAATATGAAGGATGAAGTTTTTGGCTTTGTCCTTCATTCCATCAATCGCGTTATCAGCGCTATGCTATAAATAGCAAACTTCAAGGAGAGAGCAAATCATGGAAGAATTACTAAAACTCAGAGAATTAGTGGTTTCTAGCAACCTAAAGGCGGCTCTATCTTTAATTGATTAATTAGAAGAAATGAGCAAAGAAGACAAAATCAATAATATATCTCTATTCCTATTGTTATATTCATCACCTCTGCCACGAATACCTATCAACTCACCCTTGGGATTTAACATCCCCCACTCATGCCTCTGACAGTGGAATTGCTATAAACTAAATTGTAACTACCATATTGCGGTTTTGACCGACTTCTGTACGGGTAAAGGTAAAATATTGTCCACCTTCTGCGGCACAATAGAATTTATTACCTCCAGCGTAACTAGGTTAACCCATGGACGCAAGGCTTGCTAAGGCTGTTAATGACACTGTAGCAAATATTTGAGTCAATTTTGGGTATAGTTGATCAGATATTTCTGTAGTCATATATTCAATTATTTGTGTGATTTCAATGATATTTTAACTCATAAGTAAGTATTAGGGAGTTAAGAATTTTCCTTTTGTCTATCCTCTAGAGTAATGATAATTGCTCATTAGGAGGCTTAAAATCCATGTGTTGATATGCTGCTTTAGTCGCTATTCTCCCTCTTGGTGTCCGACTTAAATAACCTATTTGCATTAAATACGGTTCATAAACTTCTTCAATGGTTTGGGTATCTTCCCCAGTGGTAGCAGCAATGGTTTCTAAACCTACCGGACCACCATTAAAGTTTTCAATTATTACACTGAGCATTTTTCTATCTGTCCAATCTAATCCACAGGGATCAACTTGAAATAATTGTAATGCTTCTGCTGCTACAGTTTCATTAATTTCCGCAAAGGACTTTACTACCGCATAATCACGGACTCGTTTTAGTAATCTATTCGCAATTCTCGGCGTTCCTCGTGAACGTTTAGCTATTTCTGTAGCTCCATCTAGTTTAATTGCGGTTTGTAATAATTCAGCGGTACGAATAACAATCCTTGTCAGTTCCTCCACTTCATAAAAACGCAACTTTTGAATTAAGCCAAAGCGATCGCGTAGGGGAGAAGTTAAAGCTCCGACGCGAGTTGTCGCCCCCACTAAGGTAAATTTAGATAAAGCTATACTTCTAATTCTGGCGCTAGGGCCCTTACCCACGGTAATATCTAAACGATAATCCTCCATGGCTGGATACAGAATCTCCTCTGTCATCCGTGACAAACGATGAATTTCATCTATAAATAGCACATCTCCTGGTTTCAGATTTACCAATAACCCGACAATATCCCGTGGTCGTTCTAAAGCTGGAGCACTGGTAATTTTACAATTTACCCCCATTTCTGATGCTAAAATCATCGCCATTGTAGTTTTTCCTAAACCTGGAGGTCCATACAACAGCAAATGATCCATAACTTCATCCCTAGATTTAGCTGCTTTAATTGCTATATCTAAAACATCCTTTAAATCCTTCTGGCCAATGTAATCAGCAAATCGTTGAGGACGAATACTCTCTTCTGGTTTTCCTTGTTCATTAATAGCAGCCGCTGATTGTAACAGATTTTCTGCGGGAGGTACTTTGGCTAATTCCCGTTGTTTTTTCGCTTCTCCATTAGGTTCTGGAGACTGTTTTTTGGAGGAGATAATCGCCATAATTTTAGGAATTCAGAAGTACAGAAATGGGATATTCAGCAGTTCACAGGCAAGTTCAGTATAGGATATTTGCGGTTAGTTGAAAATACAGATACTATTTTAAAAATATAAATATTTATGTCATTATTTATTTCATTGTGTAAATTTACCAGTTATCTCTCTTTGGATAATTTCACCAATATAGCGACAATTATGGGATAATTAGCCGTATATAGCTCCAAATAAAGCATAGAGCGGTTAAGTATTTGATATCGCAGTTGAATACGATTAACCCCACTATGCTATCTTACCTTCATATTAGAGCAATTAACTACCCCATCCCTTGCTGACTAAAATGGGATATCATCTGGATCTGGTTCTGGCCCAACTCCTACAGGGGATGGAGACTGAACAGGTGCAGGGGGTTGGTATGTCGGTTGAGAGGCTGCTACCTGGGTAACTGGGGCTGATTGCAGGTGGTTTGATTCATAATTATTCGTAGGGACATAGTTTGACTGTGCTGCGGGCGGTTCATTGACCGATGTGGTTCTCATCACTGCTGCTGGTGAACTGGTATAATTACCCTGTCCAATGGCGTGAATCTTTTGTACTGTCAATTCTGCGCGTTTTTCTTTAAATCCTTCGGGACGATCAATTGTATTCATGCCTAAGCGTCCTTCAATGATCACGCGATCGCCCTGATGATAACTTTGATGAATCTCTTTAGCTAAATTTCCCCAACCTACGACTTTTAAAGGGTGGGAAGGATCATCCGGTTTTACTCCCGCTACATGAACAATCATTTCCGTAATTTCTAACCCATCTGGTGTATGACGCAGTTGGGGATCATCGTAAATTTCTGCCATTAAAATACAACTATTCATCAATTTCTCCTGATCCTTGATTTAATCCTATATATAACCTAGCCCTAGGCCCGCTCCAATACTTGGTATTGAATTAACTTAATTCTTACATAGATCGATCATGTCAGTCTACAAAGTTTTTCTAAATAGGCAACCACTACTAGTTATAATTTTCTGTAAGTTGAAAGAAACCTGAAGATGAGCGTAAAAATTACATTAAAATAAAGATTACGCTTCTATTAAATTGATCAGCTGATACCCAAATTAGGAGGAATATATATGGCGCTTGTACCTATGCGGTTGCTATTGGATCACGCTGCTGAACACGGTTATGGCATTCCCGCTTTTAACGTTAACAACTTGGAGCAGATTCAGGCAATCATGAAAGCCGCGACTGAAACAGACAGTCCTGTGATTTTACAAGCTTCTCGCGGTGCTCGTAATTATGCAGGGGAGAACTTCTTGCGCCACCTGATTTTGGCGGCTGTAGAAACCTACCCAGAAATTCCCATTGTCATGCACCAAGATCATGGTAATGCTCCTTCTACCTGCTACTCAGCCATTAAGAACAACTTCACCAGTGTCATGATGGATGGTTCTTTGGAAGCTGATGCTAAAACTCCTGCCAGCTTTGAATATAATGTTAAAGTTACCAGCGAAGTTGTCAACGTCGCTCACTCTTTGGGTGTCAGCGTTGAAGGTGAATTGGGCTGTTTGGGTTCTCTAGAAACTGGCGCTGGTGAGGCTGAAGACGGTCATGGTTTTGAAGGTACTCTTGACCATTCTCAACTATTAACTGACCCCGATGAAGCTGTTGACTTCGTAGAAGCAACTCAAGTAGATGCTTTAGCTGTTGCTATCGGTACTAGTCACGGTGCTTATAAGTTTACCCGCAAACCCACCGGCGAAATTTTAGCTATTAGCCGCATTGAAGAAATTCACCGTCGTTTACCTAATACCCATTTGGTTATGCACGGTTCTTCTTCTGTACCTGAAGATTTGTTGGCCCTAATTAACCAATATGGTGGCGAAATTCCTGAAACCTACGGTGTACCTGTGGAAGAAATCCAAAAAGGTATTAAGAGTGGTGTACGCAAGGTAAATATTGACACTGATAACCGGTTAGCGATTACTGCGGCTGTGCGTGAAGCTTTGGCTGCTAATCCTAAGGAATTTGATCCTCGTCACTTCCTCAAGCCTTCTATTAAATATATGCAAAAGGTTTGTGCTGACCGTTATGTACAATTCGGTACTGCTGGTAATGCAAGCAAAATTAAGCAAGTTTCTTTAGAAGATTTTGCTGCTAAGTATGCTAAGGGCGAATTAGTAATGAGAGCGGCTGCTAAAGTTTAATCTTTCTCAGTCATAAATAGGGTATAGCGAGGCTATGCCCCTACAAAAACAAACTGGGAGGCTTTAGAGTTTCCCTGTTTTTTGTGTTTAGCTATGGAAATAACTAAACACAATTAAATCCTTTTTCATTATTGAGATAATCCCTAATTTCTTTGAGTATAGTTACTTGCCCTTTTGTAGTAATTGTTGCGTTAGCCATTATTACTTTAACTTCTTACTAATATACTCAAAAAGGTTAAAAATCAAATATTAATGATAAAACCCTTGTAGTGCGGGCATCTTGCCCGCTAATAGCGTACCTCATGCAAATGGAATGCGTTGTATCTTCTATTTGGCGGTGATCTGTAATTCAATTCGTTGACCGAGTGCGGACAATGTCCTTTCTATGGTAGATAACTTTGTTGCATGGTGAGGATCTAAAATCCGTCTTACTTCCTTTTCATGGATATTAAGAGTAGCAGCAAGTTGGACTTTACTCATACCTTTTTCACGTATGACTAGATATAATGCCGCTTTTAGTGCTGTTTGTGCTGGTACTGCTACTAAATATTCTTGATTTTCTGGTGGTGATGGTTGGGGAATTTCTAGTTTATCATCAATCCGCAGGGCTATAGCTTCTTCTAAACAATCAGCAGCTTCATTGAGTGCTTCTTCCAAGGAGTTACCTTGAGTAATGGCTTCGGGTAAATCACGAAATGTCACTACAAAGCCACCATCTTTTTCATCGGTAGTCAATAAGGCTGGATATACAAATCGAGTCATAATAATCCTGGTGTTAAATTTCATGTTCTTCGATTCCCAACTGATTTAACATGGCTTTGAAAGTACCAGTTTTTAGTTCATCTTTGGGGTTGCGAACTATAGTCAAGTTATCTCCAAAATAGAGTGTTACATGGCTTCCTTTCCCACGTTTTTGATCAACGTAAGATTCGATACCACGCTCTTTTGCTAGTTTTTTTACCTTTCTAATAAATTCACTTCCTTTCATTATGCAATAATCGGATAATTTTGTCCGATAGTCAAGTAAAAAACTTATGGAATAGGTAGGCCATTTGTTTCTAAAGTAGCAATATAGCCTGTAATAACTTCTTTAATATTTATCAATGCTTCGCTTTTGGTTCTACCTTGACTAACACAACCTTTAAGGCTTGGACATTCCTTTAGTCTAAACGCAGGGCAAACTTCTACCTTTACTGCTACAATTAATGGCGAAGCAGCTTTACAAAGCATTACAGTTGATTATAATGCCACTCCTGTACCCTAGGAAACAGATGCGATCCCTGTTATCGATAGCACTGTTCTTTTTGGCACTGGAATTTAGGCAAAACGCAAATTTGCGGCTCGGACAAAATTAGTTTAGTACAGCAATATGCCTAATCAGGCTATTGAGGAAAAAAGGCCAAAAAATAGGGGAAAGTTGAACTTTTCCCCCGTTGTTGTTATGATGATCATTTGGCTGTTGATTTTCTTTGAGTTTCTTTCTGAGCATCTGTCTTTGTTTTTTTAGTTGCCGTTTTCTCGCAGAACCACCTCGGCCTTTGTCGTTTCTGCCTTCTTGACGTGGGGACTCCCAGCGTTTAAGCTGCATGGTTTTTGTGGATAAAATTTCACAGTCTACCGCTATTATAGCATAGTTTTTATTTCATGTCTACTGCATTTTCCGTCATTTTTGGCTGTCATAGTTTTAACCTTGCTGGATATAACTATGCAACATAACTAAGGTTTCCGCTAATTGACTCAAACGATTTTCTATGCTTTGTTTTCTTCCTAACAATTGTCGTAATCTTTGGTGACGAGCGATCGCTATACTCACACTAGGGACTTGTTCGACAGGACAGGGGCGCGACCATACCTGACCAACCGCATCTACTCCACATAGTTTATAGTCAGTATGTAGCATTTTAGATGATTCTTTTTCGTCATTGGCGCAAATTTCTTCTATATAGTTCATTAACCGAGCTACTTCAGCATGGCGGAGAGTAGCTGTTCCAACTGTTTCTGATTCTTGGACATTAGATTCTAACCAACCATCAATAATTTGTCCTTCTAAGTAAATATCCTGAATTTGCTGTACTATTTTTTGTAGTTCTATTTGCCAACTCGCAACTTTTTCTTGAATTTCTTGGAGCATATTCATGGCCAGCGCTGGATTAGCGCAGTGACGATGATTACTAAAGGAAGGAGTTTTAAATTTAGGAAGAGTTGGGGTTTTTTCTCCATTCCTTCGGGACGGAAAAACTGGGACTGAATCATGGTGAGGAAAATTTATTTCCTCTGCAGTTACAGAACTTTCTTGATCTGTATCTAAATTGGTATTATGGACTTCTTCCCTACCTTGAGAACTTTCTGTAGATTCCTGGGGACGAACACTAATGCGAAAGGAGAAAGAGCGTTTTGTTTCCTCACCTATTTCTGTGATGGTATCATCATTACGAGTTTTCAAATCATGTAGCGTGGCCTCTATTCGTTTTAGTCCTGCTTTCATAAAAATATCCTAGAATTTATGGTCTTGGCCAAGAAAGAATTCAGAACCACAGACGGAATTTTTCTCAAATTGGTAAATTTAGTTGGCTTTCCTGTGGGGATACTTTATTTAACTTGTGTATTCTTCCTTTTTAAACATTATATGATGAGTAAAGTGATTTTGGTGACAGGTGCAGCCCGTTGTGGTAAAAGTGAATGGGCAGAGGATTTGGCAATAAACTCGCAAAAAACTGTGGTGTACATTGCCACAGCTAGACAAAATCCAGATGATTTAGAATGGCAGCAGCGGATTCAAAAACATCAACAGCGCCGTCCTCCAGATTGGATAACTCTCTCTGTACCTGTAGAATTGACTGCTACTTTAGCTCAATCTCAGCCGAATACTTGCCTGTTGGTTGATTCTTTAGGAACTTGGGTGGCTAATTTTCTGGAAGATGATGATCTAGATTGGGAAAATAGAATAATAGAGTTCTTAAATATTTTACCGTTAGTTGAGGCTGATATTATATTTGTGGCGGAAGAAACTGGTTGGGGTGTAGTTCCAGCTTATCCTCTGGGGCGCAAATTCCGTGACCGTCTGGGGGCTTTAGTTCGACAATTAGGGAGAATTTGTGAACCTGTTTATTTAGTTGTAGGTGGTCATGTTCTCAATTTGAGTTTATTGGCTGTACCGTTACCAGTACCGCGCAGTTCGGTGTATGGTCTATTTAATAATGATGATTCCTAATTAAGCTGCTGTGCATTTGACTTGTATAAGTCTAGCGGGCAAGAAGCCCGCACCACAAGCCCTAACTATTTTAGGATTATTAACTTTAGCTGCGTAACAGCTTAATTACAACTTTTGCATATTGTGACTAACAGGATCAAAATTTCTAGGAAATTTCGTGCTTTCATCGTAATATGCACCATGTAAATTCGCTCCATATAATTTAGTATAATGCAGTTTAGTACCGCGCAGATTCGCTTCAGTGAGATTGACACCAGATAGATTTGCTCTAGTTAAATTTGCCTGTGCTAAATTTGCCCTACTTAAATCTGCTCCCCAAAGTTTAGCCTTAGCTAAATTAGCCTCGCTTAGATCTGCTCCCCATAAATTAATCCCTGGTAAATAGACATTAATTAATTTAGCTTTGATTAAATTAGCAGAAACAAAATATCTTTGACCTGCAAGATAACGCCGTTTTAGTTCCTCAGTTTCCATATCTAATTAAGCCACAAAACCTCTATCTCCACAATACTTCCTAAGTTATTGATTGGCGTTTTGTGACCATCAAAATTTTTGCCCATATCAAACTAGTTGTATTATTAGACATAAGTAAGTTACTAATGCTTATACAAATATAACTATGTTACACATAAAAAACGCCTGAGTTGTTTAACCCAAGCGTTTCCCCGTATAACTTTTTACCAATTCACTATTTTTGTGACATTTAAAACCCGCAACTAAGATAACAAAAAGTATAAATAGTGCTAAGGAACTTGTAACAAATATAAAGTGAATTGGTATCACTCCTTGCATTCACTAAAGATATCTCTTTTAAAGTGAAATAGCTAGTGTAGAGAGTGACACTTTCTTGACTGAACACTAGTTAAATATAAACCCTGGCAGATAGTAGCTAATAAAACACTAATAAGCAGCAAGTAGCAGGTATTTTTATAGTAAAAACGCGCATATTATCAGTATGGTTATAGTAGTTGAAGTTTAACCATGCTGATTGTCAACGATAAAAATGATCAAATGCTAATATCTGTAGTCGCAGTTACAGCTTTAACAGGAATTAAATAATTAATCTGAGAATACTGATTTTCTGAGAATTTTCTGAGCTAAAATGGAGCTAGTGGGGTCATCTCTGGTAGTAAATTCTTTAAATTGCACATTTACACAACTCCAGCGAAAATGTCTCAAGAACCTCAAAAATCACCTCAAATCCAAGAACTAATTGGACTGAAACCACAACACTTTGCTGACCTAATTAGAGCCGCACAATTAATTTTTGATCCGACTGCGGGGGTTACTGGTAGAAATGTCAGAATTAATTGGGAAGATTTTGGTATTCCTCAAAATATAGAGGATAATCTCAGAATTATTGGTGAAGAATTTCAATATGCTTCTCCCCATGTTCCTGTTGATTTTATTTGGGGTAAGTTAACTACAGAAACTCGAATTTGGTTTCTGGAAAATAAGGAGCAATTATGGCAGTTTGAAGAAATTTTACCTGCACTTGACGAAGATTAACTATTGCCAAAAACACTTTTTTAAGTAGGATATATAAATTTTATATCCTACTTATTTACCAGAAAAAATTTATGGAAATTATAAATTCTCGGGTTTTATTGGTTTCGTTGTCTTTGATATTTCCCATGATAGATCCAGTTGTTAATAAGCCTGTAATGGCTTTAGTTGCTAGGACAATAAATGATAATCAGTCAATTATTAATCAGCAAATATTCGTTAATAAAAGTGAATTTGGGGTTAGGATAATTAATTCATCAGGAAAGGTCAATTTTTTCCCAACAACTAAAGTTCCCTTAAAAGAAGGTGATGCTTATGGTTGGAGAATTACAATTGATAACTATCAAGGTGAAGTAAAATGGCGTGAAGTTTTGACCTTACCAAAATATCCAGAAACTTGGATAACAGAAGATCATAAAAATTTCTCAATATCAGCAGATGGAAAAACAGCGATTTCTCAGCGTACAGTAATACCTATTAATGGTGTAATTGAAAATTTTTGGACTATTTCTCCTGGAGATCCTTTGGGTAAACATCAAATAGAAGTTTATATTGATGAACGTCTAATTGGTACTTTTGTATTTGAAATAGTTCCATTTTAAAATGACAGTTTTGTGCTAAATATAAACATAGCATCTTTTTTGTAGACTAATTATGTCAATCTCATCTTACATTTTTCTAGCTGGTGCTAGTCGCGGTGTTGGTCAAGAAATCGCTAAATATTTGACAGCACAACAAATTCAGGTTAAGGCACTCTTAAGAACAGAATCCGCTGCTATGGAACTAAAAGCAATGGGTATTCATCCAACTTTAGGAGATGCCTTAAATATAACTGATGTTGAACAGGCAATTTTAGGAAATGAACCTATTAAAGCTGTTATCAGTACATTAGGAGGCTTACCTACGGATGATATTAAACCTGATTATATTGGCAATAAAAACCTCATTGATGTGGCAATTAAAGCAGGAGTTCAAAAGTTTATTTTGGTGACTTCTATCGGTAGTGGTAATAGTGTTGTAGCTTTACCTCCTCAAGCTTTAGAAGTTCTCAAACCAGTTTTAATTGAAAAGGAAAAAGCCGAACAATATTTAATTTCCAGCGGACTTAACTATACAATTATTCGTCCTGGTGGTTTAAAATCAGAACCGGCAACCAACAACGGAATTATTACCGAAAATCATCGAATTGTTGGTACTATTCATCGTGCGGATGTTGCCCAATTAGTTTGTCGCTGTTTACATTCTGCTGATACTAATAATAAGATCTTCTCCGCCGTAGATCGAAATATGATATATCCAGGATTACCGGAGTTTGTGGAATTTAATTTAGATTAATTAGGTGCTACGACACTAATCTAAATCAACAATTAATAAAGCAGATGAAATTAGGTTTTCAGGTGTTTTTAATAAGTGGTTAATTTCTACCATTTTAACCAGAAAATACTACCCGAAAACCACAAATTCTTAAACCACCATCTGCTTCATTCCAACTTCTACTAGCGCTGCGACAAAGTTCAGCGCTAAAATTCCATGCACCACCTCTTAAAACCCGACGATGTTTATCACCTCCATCTTCCCATACACTACCATTTGTAGGTGCACCATGATAATTATTATGCCAAGGATCTGCACACCATTCCCAGACTAAACCGTGCATATCATATAAACCAAAAGCATTAGCGACTTCAAAATAACCAACATTTGTTGTTTCTTTACGAAATCTACTTTTAGGTTCGACAGAATAAGTATCGCTACCACTACAGTTAATTAAATCGGAAGTAATTGTTTCTCCAAAATGAAAAGATGTGGTAGTTCCCCCACGACAAGCATATTCCCATTCAGCTTCACTGGGTAAACGATATTGTCTTCCAGTTTTGACGGATAATCTTGCACAAAATTCTACAGCTTCATACCAAGAAACATTTTCTACTGGCAAATTTGCACCTTTAAATTTTGATGGATTGGGGTGCAATGGTTGTTTAATTTGAGGTAAAGCTACTACGGTTCTCCATTGTAATTGTGTAATAGGATATTTTCCCATAAAAAATGGTGGAACTATAACTTGATGTTGAGGACGTTCATCATCATCACCTTCACAACTGAGAGAACCCATGATAAAATGTCCACTAGGAATTGATACCATTTCCAAAGTTGTATTTCTGCCTAATTCTTCTGCAAAATATTTAGTATTGCGTCTATCTCTGTTAACTTCTCTCCCAGAAGTATCTACAGTAATCACATAAAAATCGAAATTGTATAAGGGAGGTAAGGGAACAGTAATTTTTGCAGGAAGTTCGGGAGGTGGTGGTATTAATGCTTGTTGAGTAAAGGGAGAAAATTTGATAACTACGGGAGATTTAGGAGAGTTTAAAGCATCTAAAATATCCATTGCTGACTGATATCTATCATTAGCAAAATGTTGGAGTAATTTATCTAGAATCTGCCTTAATTCTTCACTAATATTAATTCTTTTGATTTGCAATCTTTCTGTCCATAACCATTTAGCATTCATAGCATCATAAAGATGATCTTGAAGTTGTCCATAATCATCCTGAAATGGTAAATCTTGAGTTAATAACCGTACACAAGTTACACCCAAAGCATATAAATCACTTGCTTGACAAGCAAAACCGGCCATTTGTTCTATTGGTGCATAACCAAGAGTATAAATAGCAGTTGCTTGTCTAGCTAAACTAGTTTGAGTAACTTGTTTTGCACCTCCAAAATCAATTAATACGGGTTTTTTATCACTATCTCGACGAATAATGTTTTCTGGTTTAATATCACGGTGAATGACATTATGTTTGTGAACAAAATCCAAAACTGGTAATAAATCAGCTAAAAGTTGCCTAATTTCTGTTTCAGAATAAGCTTGATTTTGTAGTTCCTCTAGAAGAGTTTTACCAATTATAAATTCCTGCACTAAATATAAGCTAGAACCCTGTTCAAAATAAGCCAAAAGTCGCGGAATTTGAGAGTGATTTTCTCCCAAATCATACAATCTAAAAGCTTCTTCTTTGAAAAATTTTGCAGCTTTAGCACGTTGTCCAGTTCCTTGAACTTGGGGGAAAAATTGCTTAATTACACAAGGTGCATTCAGTCTATCTACATCTTCAGCAGCGTAGGTTCTGCTAAATCCACCTTCACCTAATAACCTCAAAACCCGGTAACGATTTCTTAGGGTTTCTCCAAAGTTATTTTCTTGACAACTGAGACAATATGTAGCGGTTTTCGGGTTGAAGGGGTTGGAACAATTGGGATTTTGACAAATTTGCATAGAAGTTGGGAAAATAGCATCCTGTAAAAGTAATCCCCAATTTTATTAATTTGTCAAAATGATTTTGATTGTTGTTAGAAAAAAATAGTCAAAATATAAATTAGTTTATGGGGGAAGGTGAAAAAATCTAAGTTTTGATTTACTTATAAATAACACTTTCAGTTAGAAAAATCTGTGCTGTTTGTTGCACAGATTCTAATTTTTTTCTTAGTCTATTTACTGCTTTGTTGGTCTTTATACTTCAACTCAACCTACAAATCTACAAATCAAAGGTTTTCCAATTTGGACTAAGTACAGAAGCAAAACTTTCTAGAAATTTGGTATAGAGTGTCTATTTAATTAAGATCCCTGTGGGGACTACCAGCAGGAGTATTTAAGGGTAGA
>Ga0208596_1000012_pt1 | contig 72227 bp, 113 predicted proteins | sample LakMenEpi12Jul11_FD_150686 | JGI IMG/M metagenome (GOLD analysis project Ga0208596, IMG submission 150686) | Freshwater microbial communities from Lake Mendota, WI - 12JUL2011 deep hole epilimnion (SPAdes) | ecosystem: Environmental > Aquatic > Freshwater > Lake > Epilimnion/Euphotic zone ...
ATTTGATACTCCCCTGCTACTATGTTTTCGGTTGGTATTGAACTGCTATTAGATGTGTAGAATGTTATACCACCGTCTGAATATATTGCGTATTGGCTAATTCTATCAACCACTGGAGATGCTGATGAATAGATAGCCATTTGAAAGGTTAGTATGTCACTATTTGCTGTTTGTAAATCCTTAAACGAATAAGAAACAATGCCCTTCCAATTATTTCCGCTACCATTACCGTTGACAAATATTCTTTGAACCCCACTTGACGCCCTTGAAACACCATTGACTAATACTTGTATTGCGTAATCTATTCTTAATTCAAAATAGTCAGTAGTATAATCTATATCAATTGGTACGCTAATATCTATCGAAGTAAAGCCCGCATTAGCTACATACTGCCCGCTTGTTGTATTGTAAAACGCACTACCCGAATTTGAATAGACGATATTAGCACTCCACACATCGGGCTTTAAACTGTTCTGTGCAACTGCGCTTAGTGCCTTAGCCCTTTCGATTGCTGAACTTGGCACGTTAATTTTGCCTGTCCAATTTAATTCTTGCTGTACTTCGCCTTGTGATACATTAAGGAAAACACTTTCTAAATCATCTGTAACCGCTTGTTCTATGTTAAATATGTTTAACCTATTGTCTTTTATTTCTAATGTTTTAGCTTTTAAGATTAACGGGTTAACTTTGTTTATTAGCGTTTCAATCGGCAACTCTTGCGTTACTTCTTGCCCCGTATGCACCACCGTAAATAGGCTTTCTTTTATTTCGTACTTGCCTATTATTTCTGCGCTTGCTACTTCTTCGTCTGAATAATTAACCACAGCTATTTCGCAAAAGTCAAATATATTAGGATTAGCATCTTGCACATACAGCACGTTACTCTTTGATGTCTTTACGCCCGCTTTATTACCTTTTATTCTATACCCTGCACCTTGCGTACTCTCTTTAAATACGGGTACTAACTGCGATAAATCACTCCATTCCGTTGCTGCATTGCCCGACAAAAACCTTATCGCATATCTTTTACCACCCGACAATAAAGTACCACCGTCATTCTTTTGTTCTTTTAAAAATACCCTACCTTCATTGTTAGTTAGTTGCAATCTTAGTTGTTGGTCTGCAAAGTCTAAGTTATACATACCTACCCCTAACTTCTTAATCATGCAATCTTGCGTGAGAACTATCGGAACGTATATTACTCTTGGCGTATTGTCAAAGTCTGTATAGTAAATTGCTATCGTATCATCATTGAACAGTTCGGTTCTTAGTATTATCTTTTGTGTGGTTGGGAAGTTTAATTGACTTGACCTCATTAACCTTACATACGTTCTTGTTTCCTCACCCGTAGTAGTATCTACGCCTATCTTAACCACGCCCAACTCTGAGATAAACGGTGCGGAAAATCCCCTACTAAGCACGAATTGGCTATTAACGTATTGTACGCTTTCTAATTGCTTGAACTCGGTAGCTTCTGTATAATCTCTTACACACACTAAAGGAAACCCTATCTTATACCCTTCATCTGAATACTTAAATATCTCTAACACATAGTCATTGTAAGATACGTTGTAGTCAAAGGTTATAGTAACGTCATTGCCACTTACTAAAGTAGTTAGCGTGTTAGCGGGTGCTGCTGATTGAAGTGCTGCGCCCCACGCTGCTGCATTAGGTTGTGCTACTAAATAAAGTGCTATTGTGCTTGCACCATTAGCATACTTAATATTAATAAAGTATCCATTAGGCGATGTTGAGAATGTAAATATATATTGCCTAGTAGTCCTTGTGGCGGAGGGAATAGTATAGTATTCTGACATACTTTTAATAGGCTGTATCTCTCCCGTTTCGTTTCCCGTGTCTGAAAAGAAATCACAATCTTGTGCATCGGCATAGTCATTAGTGTCTATATCGTTATAAGAACTGTCTTTGTCTAACCCACGTCTTAATGAAAAAAACTGATTGTCTTGTGCCATTAAATTATCGTATTAAATTTATATGCTATCAACTGTTGCTCACTTGCATCGGGCAAATTCAACGTGCCTCTTACAGCCCGTAAGTTTGTTTCGTAACTTCTTTGGTACGAACTAAACCTATTATCGTTATTAGTTAAACACCATTGATAACATAAGTATGGTATTAAGTAATTTTGATATACCTCTGGAATAATTATATCTCCGTCTTCATTCTGATTTACCGCTAAGTACATTATCGCTACATAGCTTTGACTTACAGTTGAACCAAAATAAATATATCCGTCTTGTATCTGAAAGCTACCCGCCCTTGTTAATGGTGCTAATGTGTAAGGACTGTTTTTATAAAACGGCTCACCCGTATTAAACGGTAACGCTGCGCCATTGCTAAAGTCTGCATCACCCTCGCTATCCACCAATGCCACCCCGTTAAACTTATTTAGCATAACAAAGTTTGACGGCAACTCAGCCCTTAAATTAACAATAGGCAATACCGCATATGCTTGCACATAGGACTTTGCTGCCCTCATTTTCTTTACACCCTCTATTGCTAAGTCTTTTAAATACATATCGTCTTCGGTGCTGTTTTTTATACCTAAGCGCATCTTTGCACCCGCAACTACCGTATCTAATGACACTACGCTATATGTAGAATAATCTTGTATGTTGTTCATTATTGTTTAATATTTGAGCGTGTTACATTTATTGAATTAGTATCCGCACCGTCTGCTATTATATCGGGCGTTTGTCTTAATCCTACCGATACCTTCTGTACTACTATATCTTGTATCATGTTGATTAAGTCTTCGCTTACGGGGTAATCATCTTCGTTTACTAAAAAGTTTGGTGCGTCTATTGGGTTCTGCAATATCGCACTTACTTTTATTTTTTTAAGATTCATATTACCCCAAACCTTTAAACCTATTGGTTCGTAAACACAAGCTATGTCTTTGCCATCTTCTAAATAACCCCTATTGATTAAGTCGTTTATCTCCCCTACTCCTTGTGCTACTTTAAATCCTTTGGTCTTTTTGCTTGAACCTACATAGATTAATCCACCCATGTTTTTGTTTATCTGCAAAGGTGCGGGTACGTCAAAGATTAAATAGTCGTTGTCATCATCTTGGTCGGCATCAATTATGTCCACTTCAAATGTCTGCACCCATGCACCGTCAATCTTCTTTAACGCCCCTTGTGTTCTTGAACCGTTGTAAAGGTTTCGGATTGCCTCTGCCCTTGCTTGGTGAATTAACTGTTCAATATATAAAGGGTCTAATCTACTGCTTAACGTCTTGTCTAATGCGTTGATTGCCCTTTCTATTACATCTTCTATGTGTTCTAATTTCATACCTAATTTCTATTTCTATTTGCTTCCGATTCGCTTATTTGGTAAAACGTATCTTCCCTTACTATGCTTGCTGCTACTGCTAACGCTTCTTGGATAATGTTCTCAATTGAAATTTCAATGTAAGGTATATCGTCTGTGGGCGTGTCAAAGTCTATGTTAAAAGGTTTCCTAAAGTACATCACATTTGCACTCGTGCAATTTACCGATGCAGGCTCTATCAATATATTGTTGTTGGCTTGGTAGTATCTTGGGTATCTTGTTGTGCCTCTTGAAAAATAAGATAACAATTCTTCTGTTAATAATTCTTTAGCCCAACTTGTAACGCCATCTGAAAACGTACACCTCAATGCTAATAGTCGCTTGTAGTCATCACTTGCTATTAATGTGTCTACGTCTATTTCATTTGACGTTGGTGTTACTGTTATATTCTTTATCAAAGGTTTTAACTCTGATGTGATTGCTGAATTGAGTTGGTATTGATTCATTAACTTTTCCCAATAATTCGTTTGGGCATGAGCAAATATGTTGGTTAATCTACCGTTAGGCATATCCCCCGAATACATTTCGTCAAACAATGTTTTGAATCTCGATTTTATTTCCGATGTTAACATGATACAAATGTACTAAAAATTAGACAAAAAAAATACCCTCTTTTTACGGAGGGTACTTTAACATTTAAACATATAACAACTTACAACGAAAAGCCTATCCAAATGCTACATGGGCTTCTTCACCCATATCATGCACTTCTGCGTTCTTTTTAACTACATACGCATCAAATGAATGCTCATAGTCCATGTACCTTTCTCTTAACGCATTTATCTTCTTTTGTACTACTTCGGGTGTTTTAAAATACTTAAATACCCTATCTACTTCTTTACGCATCTTCATCATTTCCGCTTCTATCTCTAAGTTCTCCACTTGTTGCAACTTCTCTACGGGTGTCCTTAGATTCTTAGCGTCTATCTCTGATGCCTTTACCAACTTAACGGGCTTTACAAAAGCATTTCTTACCCCTAACCTTGTTTCCAACGCACGTCTTTCGTGGTCGTTTATCTTAAAGTATTCTACCGCTTCTTGCTCATTGTCGGCAATTGGTAACTCATTGTAGAATATCAAACCATCATGTCGCTTAACCAACGCTGTTGACCTACTGCCATCATTGTTTGTTACTTCTGTGTTTATCGCCCTTTCTACCAACGCAATTAACTGTCTGTCCTTGCTGTTTATGATAGACATAAAGTGTTCGGGATTAGCGTTTACTTTCATGGTACACATATTGTATAGCAACTCTTTAGCAAAGTTCTCTTTAACGGGTACTCTTAATGCATAGCACACTTCTAAGAACGATTCTGCATCTCCTTCATCTAATTGCCTTAAAGCTAATAACGCTTCGCCTAATAGCTTGTTTTTCCTTTCATCACGCAATATTGTTTGTGTGATATTCTCTAAAGTAAATCTTGGGGATTCGGTAATGTTCGGGTTTAAGTTTTCACCCTTATCATCGGGAATGTAAAAGTCAGAATGCCCTTGCATTAAAAAGTCGTATAACTCTCTGTTTCTTTTAGATATTTCTTTTATTGCTCTTGGTGCTTGCTCGTAATCATCGTTGTCTAATATCTCAAAATCTTGGTAAAGGAAAATGTCGTTACCAACCTTTTGCCTTAGTGGTAGGTTGTGTGATACCACATAACGAGCATCTAATTCTTCGGGCAATGCTGACCTTTGCTTAACTACACCGTCTTTAAATAGTGTGTAATGCGTTGTGTTGATTGAGTCGAAATAGGTACAGTCAAACCCTATGTGCGCTCTGTTTGCTCTACGGCAAGTGATTCTAAATTTGGTAATTCCCATGTCCTTTTAAATATTTATACGCTACAAATGTAATGCATTTTTTTATTAATACAAATTATTTACAATTCCAAAGCTGTCTTTCCAAACCAATCTGTTAGCTGTTGTTGAAAAATAAAGACTGTTAACGGGTGCTGATACATCCGCAAACGAATCAATAACGTGTGCGCCCCTTAACCTTGCCGATGTTGTAGACGCAGTTCCTATCGTTGTGGTGTTGCTTGCCCCGCTTGTAGCCCCCGCACCTATTACTATGGTATTGGTGTTATTGCTTGCGCCAAAATTAGTGTTTGCGCCTATTGCTATATTATTAGAACCCGTAACCAACACAGCTCCCGCTAATTTTCCCATTGCTGTGTTTTCAGAACCCGTAGTCAAATTCTCTAACGCACCGTGTCCCAATCCCGTATTATTGCTTGCAGTATTAAACACCAATGCGCTTTGCCCTACGCCCACATTAAACTGCCCACTTACGTTAGTAAATAACGCACCCGTTCCTATACCTACATTGTAATTACCGTTAACATTAGAATACAACGCACGAAAACCTATTGACATATTCTCTACGCCCGTTGTGTTTTTAAAAAGCGATTCTGTTCCTATGGCTATATTACCTATACCCGTTGTGTTGTCTTTTAAGGCTGAGTTATCCGCAGACCACGCAATGTTTCTTACGTCATTACCACCTCCCAATGTTGCAGGTACTTCTCTTTCCCAATTTGAATTGGCTATACCGCCAACTAACCTAAAGATATTGTGCGGGTTAGCTAATACATACACCCCTAATCCTATATACCTTTCGCCACTTGGGATTGCGTCTCTTTCTGTTATGTCTGCTACCGTTACTACGGGGTTTGGTATGTTTATTACTACACTCATATTATACCCAATTTATGTTAATAACTTCGTCTTTTAATGTTGGGAAACTAAATGTTGCGGGCGTTGGATTAGTCCCTACATATATTTCGTAATTAGTATCGGGCAATATAAACGTAGGGGGTGTAGCTGTTGCGGTATAACTTGCATCACTGTTCTCTATCTCTACATCGCCACCACCACCTTGCACTACCATGTTTATATTAACCTTTGTTATTTGTGGTACTTCTACAAAGTTTACCTCAGACTCTCCGCTTTCTTGCAATATATTTACACCGCTTATCTGCGTTGTTTCTGCAATATTAACTTCCGATTGGCTACCTAACACCGATAAGGTTACATCGCTTATCAACGGTTGTTCTACTATCTCCACCCTTCCGTTGCTATCTTCTTGGTTGATATTTACTTCTGTGATATTGTATGTAGGCATATTATGTTATGTTTTGTAACACCTTAAAACTACCTCTTACATAGTCTTCTACCACGTTAAAGCTATCCGTTGTCTTTATGTCGTACAAGTACAATGCAGGGGACATATCTATCGTAAAAGCGTTTATCTGCCATATGCCATTGGCTGCATCGGTTATAGTTATCCCGCCCGTTGCTGAACTTAAAAACTTTGCTGCATCGGCATTTGCTTGTTTCTTAAATGCTATTTCTATTAGCCATCCCGACAAATCTATCGGGTCGCCATTCTCATCCGTCATTGTGTACGTCACTGTTTTAAACGTAGTGCCAAACACTCTATCGGGGAAATTAGCTGTTACTTGTTCTGCCATTGTAATTATTTTGTGAATACAAATGTATAGTAAATTAGACATAAAAACAAAACCCTCCTTTTTAGGGGAGGGCTTCGCATGGAAAGGTATATATATTTAGGACAAAAAAGACTTAAACAATAACCTTGAACCTTCTTACAAAGGTAATGGTCTCCAAGCTGCGTACTTGAACAAATCAGCAGATACAGCCGTAACGTTAGTTCCGAATGCATCATCTTCTGTGATGATACCCGTAATCTTCGTAACCGCTTCTGTACTCCAAGCTGTACCCGTGTTGATAACAAGGTAGTCACCTGATTGTGCGCCAAGTGTACTGAACTCTACCGCACCACCCGCAAGTACAATCGCACCCGTTGTTACGGTGATTGCTGCGGTAGTTGTTGCAGGTCTGCTCAATGTTACTTGTGCGCCTTTCTTCAACCCTGTCAATGTACCATAAGTACCTAACAAGTCGCTAAAGTTAGTAGCTGCTTTGTTTACAAAAATCACTAAAGATTTGTATGAGTTACCCAAAGTGTTGTTCTCACCATAAGCACCTACATCTTCGTAATCAATCTTTACAGTTGAATACTCGTTTGCTGCTACGATGTTAGCAATCTCAGGATAAACTGCCGATGGATAATCTGCGCTAATCTGCGAACCTAACCCTTTGCCAATTACCGCAGGAGTTGTCAACGCTACCGAAAGGTTTGCATCTGACTCGATTGTGGTAAATGCTGGGAAGCCTGCATCTGCGGTCAATACCAATGTGGTAGTTCCACTTGCAGTTACATTCACATAAGCATCATTGTTAATCTCGGTGCGGAATAAATCCCCGATAGTTGTTGCTGTTGCGCTTGTACCCGATGTTACAGAGTATTGACGGAAATAAGCAGCGTTGGTTTGTTTGTTTACACCGCTAATTGCCAATGTGTAAGTAGTGTTATCTACTGCACTTGGTGTTACTGTGTCTACTTGTCTTACCTCTGCTACATACGCTTGAATACTCATGTTTGTAATGCGATTGGCTTTGATTGAATCAGCACCAACTACATTTAAGAATCCATCTGAATCTACGGCTGCATCCGTGCCGTTTGCTGTTACTGTATTTAATACTACGATGTCTTGTATTTTCATTTTTATTTATTTATTATTTTGTTAAAAATTAGAATTAAGCAGAAACGTAGTGGAACATACAACCCGCAGGATTAGCTAACTGAGTTACTTTGTCTAATGTCATGTTCCAAGTAACGTTTTTCTTACCGTTAGAACCTACACTTACATAGTTACCCTTGTCATCAATCATACCAAACACTTTTTGTACTACCATGTCAGCAGTATTACCGAAGTAATGCTCACTAATGAAAGGCAACATACCACCATTTACCGAAGGCACAGGCGAAGTTGACATCCATATAGCTGAGTAAGAACGCTTAGATGGTTGGTTGTAAATTGTAGTTGGAGTCCATGACGGTTGATCCATGAAATCATCTACGATTATTTGGTACTCATATCCACCGTATGCGTATTCTTTTACATTGATACCTTTAACGGATGCTCCGCCAATTGTATTTGTAGTACCCGCAGTTGTGATGAATTGCTTAAATACGTTTTTCTGTAATTCAGCTAAATATCCGCTACCACAAACGATAACGATTTTCTCACCATCATATCCACCGTTTGCTCTAAACTCATCGGCTGCGCCTAAAAATTCAGATTCAGTTAGTGAAGTAAATGGTCTGTCAATACCGCCTTGTGTTTTAATCTGCCACAAAATTGAACCCGATACAGGTTTCTGTGCGTCATCCACAGCAGCAACGTCTGACAACATACGGTAATCGTAGGCTCTCAAGAATTGTTGCATTGCATAGTCAAGTTTTGACAAAGAGTAGTATTGCTTACCGTTGAATGGCAACCAAGTCTTTGTGTTCAAATCTTCAAAAGACAATGTTACCGAACCGTCAATCTGTCCAATCACGTTAGTGAAACGGGTAGGCTGTGGGTCAATTGCTAATGGAGATTGTCTGTCAAGTACGTTACCTACGTTACCCATGTCAACTGTAAATCCACCAACTGCGAAGTCGCCTGATGCGAATCCTGTGGCTGATGTGTTGCTTGGTGTCTGTAACCAACTGATTGTCATTGTTCCCAACCCTACACTTTTAACAATACCTAATGTACCGTTGCTTGCTTTTACCATGTTATCAACTACGATAGAATTGAAACTTGTGTCGGTAAAAGTTAAGATAAGGTCATTACCGCTTGTTGTGCGGGATGCGATGGAAGCCATAGGATAGTCATACCCTTGACGATACATTTCGATTAAGCGTTGTCCTGACTTCTTTTGTACAGGCTTGCCTAATTGTGCCGAAAGTTTAGATAATTTTGACCTGCGGAAGCGTGGGTTCACGATTGCCACAAGTTCCTCTACCTGACGGTAGGTGATTGAATTTAACTCATAGATACTCTTTTGGGTTAAATTTGCGTCTGGAAACGTTTGGTTCAAACTCATTTTTATTTTTTATTTATTGGTTTATTTATTCTTGGCTTATGCCATTTCTTGTCTTATTTTATTTACATCTATCTGACCGTCAAACAAACTTCTTAAAAACTTCTCATCATCTGTTCGGTTATCTACCGTTGGGGTTTGCCCTCCGATAATTCCGTCTTTTGATGGGTTGCTTCTCTCTTGGATTACTTGCTTCTTTACTGCTTCTTTTTGTGCTTGTAGTAAAGTAGTTCCGTATAACTTCCAAAAGGCTAACTGTGCAAACTTATCTTCTCTAAAGTTTCCTCTTTCGTCAAAGAAATTGAACTCATCTGAATTGTATAGTTCAATTACCTTTTGGCTAAAATCTTCGGGAACTTTAAAGCCACTTACTTCTTGCCCTACATACTTACTTGCTATGCTTTGCAATTTCTCGGTGTCCTTTTTGATAGCTTCTTCTAACAACCTTTGGTTTTCTTCGGGGTTAACTCTTTCTTTCTCTTTTGCTTTAAACGCTTCCTCTAACGCTTGTAAGGTTTTGCTTTCGCCCCCTTTGTCATACTTAGCTTTTAAGTTGTTTTCAAAAGACTTTCTTGCTAACCTTGTCATTGATTCATATGATGCCATTTCTTCTTCAATTGCGATTGTTAGTTCTTCTCCTTCCAATCCGCTTGCTTCTGCTTCACGCCTAATCAATTCCGATACGCCTAATTTAGAAACGTCTTCGCCTGCTATCTCTCTTGCAATTTGTCTAATCTGCTCAAGCGATTCTGCGTAAGCTAATGCCTTTACAATAGGGTTTTCATCTATCGCCTTTAATCTGCTTTCGTAAGCATCTACCAACGACAATCTTTCCTCTACTTCTTTAGGCAACTTAACTTCCGTTGGCGTTTCTGCCGTTGGTGTGGTGTTTGCTTGTTCGGTCAATAATTCAAAGAGCGGTTCTTTGTTCGGTTCTTGTGTAGCTTCGGGCGTTGGAGTTTCTACTTGCGCTTCAACTTGCGTTTCGGTTGTTTGCTCTGTTGGCGTTTCAACTTGCGTTTCGGTTGGAGTTTCAACTTGCGTTTCAGCTTGCGCTTCTACTTTCTTTTCTCCCGTTGCTTCCTCGTACTTTGTAAAGAAATTGGTTAGGTCTTCCCTAACCCCCGCATCGAGGATTTCTCCCCCTACGTTTTGTTCATTTTCTTCCATAATGTCCTTTTAAATTTATATACCCAACAAAAATATGTCTATTAATTTGGACATTATCATGTTTATATGTATGTTTGTAGACATGAGCGACAAGTTAACACAAAAAAGACCAAGAATTAAATCCCCTAATCGGGTACTCTTGAAAAAAGAAAAAGTATTAAAGTCTATTGAAGACGGCAACTATGAATTGGTAAAGATAAACGCAAGGGTTTCCCCTTCAATGTTTATTGAACTAATTGAAAGGGGTGAACTCATGGGGATTGACTGCGAAACTACATTGATAAAGATAGCGATTAAGCGTTGGCTTAACCAATAAGCGTTGGCTTAACCAATAGGCATAGCCTATCTAATAGGCTGTTCGCTATTTTTCATCTCAGCTAAGGCTATGTCACGTTCTGTTTTCATAGCCTCTTTCTCTAATGCCGTTTCTGCCCCGATTGCTGTGCTATCTACTTGTGCGCCCGCTTGTGCTTCTACCGCTTGTTGCTGCTGTGCCATTGCTTGCTCTCTTTCTGCGTTCTGCATTTCAATCTTCTTAGCCGTCATATAGGTTATGTAGTTTATCATTTCATTTTTAGAACTGAACTTGTCTATTCCTAATACCATTAAATCGTCTAAAGGATTAGCACTAGCACTAGCTTTCTGTATGAAGTATTGCTTGTAGAAATTCTTATCTTGTTCGGTTAGGTAATCGCTTATTGACAACACTAAGTCCATATCCTCAAACACTAACTTCTCTGCTACTTCTGCCGATAGCATTTCGTACATTCCATCCCCTACTATTAACGTGTAGTCTTCTTCGTTTTCTTTTATACATAGCTTTGCCATGTTTGCAGACACTTCTAACAAGTTCTTTACAAACTCATTGTATGCACTATAAAAGAAATCCATACCCAACTTAGCAGAGTCTACATTTTGCATTAGCTGTTCCTTGCTCATGTAGTTGTCTGTATTCCCTAATGCTGTTTGGTTTAACGCTACTATGTCATTCATATTTCTACGAATGTCTGCCATGATATTAATCAAGCCAAAAACATTTTGGTCTAATGTCATGTCAATAGTCTGTACCAAACTTTCATTCTTATCGTTTGAGTTGTCGTCTATTTGCGTACCCGTTAATACAGCCACACCCGCTTGTGTTAGCTGCGAAAGGAAATCGGGCGTACCCATTCCCGCAGGCAATCTATCTGCATACACCACATATCTCTTGCCTTTGGCGTTGGCTATCAATTGGAATAGCTTAGTTTTAATTGCGTTCTTTTCTGATTGATACGTTCTTAGCATATCTACAATAGACAAGTTGCCACCGCTTAACATTGCGGGTGAAACCGCCACATAACGCATTCTTAACTTAGATTTATTTCTTGTATCCTCTGGGCAATTTTTAGCTATGCCGTATTCTTTCAAATACTTGTTACCTATCAATACTCCTTCTCTTATAACTTCAAAAGGTTTTTCTACACCTTTCATGTAGTTTAGTGAACGCCATTGGCATTCAACTACCGTTACCATTGGAATGCTATTGGCACTTTGGTCGTACCATGAAAAGCTAACACCGTTATACATAGTGTTATAATCTAACCACGATTGAGGCGCTTGTGCTATTTCTTTTAGGTCTTTCTTTTCTTCTTCGGTAAATTCATATCGTGAAAACAATTCTGTTAAAGTATATTGTTTTACCTCCCCCGCAAATCTATCGTACCTATGCATCGGGTCGCTGTTGTAGTTATCCCATATAGCAAACTGTGGTGGCACTATTCTCCAATACACCATGCCGTTTTCTACATCTATACGAACTACGTTTATACCGCCTATTGCTGCGTGTACTAAGCCCTTTTCCAACACACTAACATATGAGTTGCGGTAACAAATATCTTTGGCTAGTGCAATGTATGACCTTTCTAGCCCCTCTTTGTAATTGGTGAAGTATGTTTCAACTTCTGCTTCGTCATTAAGGTCTAAATCCCCAAACGGTTTTAATTCTAGCCCGCTTGTTTGTTGCATCATTTCAAAGAAGTTCTTTTGGTCTATCATTAACTTGGCTAAGTCCTTTAAAAACATTCGCTTGCTAATGGTGTTAGGATTCTTTGAGAAAGCCGAAATCATCTTTGGTAGCTGTTTTAATGGCTGCATACCCGTACCAACTACCTTGTTTACTATTTGGAATATATCCCTATCCCTACGCATTGATATAGCTAACGGCTTGTTAGATTCATCTACTGTTAAACTTTGAAAGTCCTCTATTGCTTGAACTCCCCAATAGTACGCTTCGTTTAAATTGTAGTTATCTATCCAAGAGTTAAACTTATCATTGGCTGTAATTGCTGTGTTTCTTGCTATTGGACTATATACCGCACGATTATACATACCCGCTACCCAGCGTATCTGTTGTATGTAGTCTTTTTCTGTCCACTCTTTTATGTCTTGTGAGGGCTGCATTTGGGTTGTACCCTCATCGTTGTCTTTATAAATAGCCATTAACCTAATATTAGATTACAAATGTACTAATTAGTAGACACATTTGCAAACACCTATATCTAACCCTCAAAATGTTTCTCTACCCATATGTACTTATTGGCAACCGCATCCCATTCACATACGGACATGGTTATCACTTTCTTTTGTATCATCTTTTCGTTTAGCAAATCACCCGTACCCCAACCATACAAGCAAGCCATAAACGAATCTAACGTATCCTTGTTGGCTTCGTAAGGTTTTTGGGCATCGGTTATAATCTCTAAGAACTTAATCATTTCTGAATACTTCTTAAAGTAAACATTAGCAGCTTCATACTGCCAATCCTTTATAGAATCTGTTCTATGGAATCCCGCTTTTTTGGTATCTACCCAACCTCTTTTGTTTAAGTCCTTTCTAAACCCTACACACTCCCACAATCCTGCGTTCTGTATCATCTTTAAAAGGTGTTCTCCCGCAGCGTTGGTTTCCGTAAATAGCTTTGCGTTGCCGTATTCGTTATAGTACCTTAGTAAGTCTAGCGTGGTTCTGTTGGCATCCTCTATACTTTTTGGGCGTTCTTTGTATAAAAACACGGGCGCAAACTGCAAGTCGCTTTGTGGGTCAACTCCTTTCATTCCACACGCTGCAAAGTCCGATGCGTCTTTGCTTGAACTCGTTAACTCCGATGTCATAATACCATCCACGCCTATGATATATTTCACGCCTTTTTTAGGGTGTTCTAGTATCTTTACTTTGCCGTTTACCGATGGTGTTACCTCTACCTTGTGTCCTAAGTCATTCATCTTGAACGTGCCTATTGACAACTTCTCTTTAGGTATTTCCGATGCTCTTTTGTTAATGTTGTTTAGCGCATAATCATCCCATGACGAACTTCCCGACAATTCAAAGATTTCCTCAATTGACAACGGTTGATTTTTTACATAGGCATTGTAAAAACTTTTGTCGTCTAGTTTTTCATACTCCTCTCGTTGCCTTAGTATTTCTTCCCTTGCTTTCTCATGGTCGCTATGCCCGTTAGTCATATGCTTACCATATGTAGATGGTATAAACAAATAGTCTAATCCAATATACTTACTACCTTGCACCAAATCCCTTATACTTGCTATGTCTGCGGGCGTAAGTGTGTCCTCAATAGTTCCACCCGTTAATAAAAACCCCGTTGTTCTACCCGTTACTTGATCTATAAAACAATCTTTACTCGACTGTAACAGCTTGTTTCTTCTTGGGTTAAGCGGTAACTCGTCAAACGCACCATAAATAGCACCCGTACCCGAAAACGCTGATGCTGCTTTTTCCGATTCGGCAGTATCCCTACATAGCAATTCGCTTATACCATAGTCCTCATGCCCGTCTTGCGCCTTAAACTTAAAGCCCATTTTTAAATATGCAGAAGTTGCTGTTTCGTTTTTGTTTATGATGTCGGGCTTAATAGCCTTATCCATGTAATCAAGTGCAGTCACTACCTTGTCCGAAAACAAAGTAGCCAAAGTGGTTTTATCCTTACTTGTTGCAATAACTTTAGAGTTTGGGTATATCTTGTAGAAATAAAACGATATGCCAAACATAACACTTGACAATCCAATCCCTCGACCTTTATTTATAAATAGCCCCTTCCCCTTTTTTCTTGCTTCGTCTATGGCTTCAAATATTAACAACTCCGCATCCCTAGCAATCGGCAAACCTATCTCACCCGTTACACGATTCTTTAACTTTACTTGCGTACAATAAAAATACATCAACCCCGATATGCCGTTATACCCCTCTAGCCATCTACGTTTTTCTTCTTCCCACCAACGCACTTCTTCTAACTTGTTTTTAAATATAGAAGGCTTCCCTTCCCATATAAATATAGGTGGCTTTGCAGACTTGTCTATTATCTCCATTATACGCTAACTTGTTCTTCGTTTGTTACCGATGGCTTTTTACCTTTCTTGCTAACGGCTTCTTCTTGTGGCATAAAGGTTTCAATCCCTTTGGTTAATCCCGTAAATACTTTCTCTGATTTTTCGCTTAGTATCAATACCGACTTAGCAAAAGTGTCTGTTTCAAAGTCTAACCTTTTGCTGTTCAATTGTTCTGTAATGTGATTGACGCCCGCTTCTAATGCTTGGTAGAACTTTGCTCTTGGGTCTTTAGTTAGCATAGCAATCTTAGCTTCTAACTCTCTAATCTTTTTATCTTTAATATCCATGATGTCCTATATATTGGACAAAGATATGAATAATGTATGACTAAATCAACAGCTATCCTACTATTTGAAACGCTATTGATATATCGCTTGCGGTGTCTGCTGAATCTAGGTTGTAAACCTCTACTGTAATAGTATTATTTTGTGTCCAATAATTAGTAATCAATGGCTTGCCCGTGCCACTCCCATTATCGTATTTTAACGAAACCCACAATATAGTATTTGCCGTTACGTTTGAATTGTTTATGGTTAATATTCTACTTCTATCTGCATCTACTATATCGTCAAATACAGCCACTCCACTTGTGGCATTTATCTCCACAGCACTTGTTCCCGACTCCGTATTTGATGGATTGAATATAGCTGCTATTTGGTTTGATATGTAGTTCTTTATGCTATCCCATTGGCTTGTTGAAAACGGGCTTTTTAAGTTAGTTAAACTCATAAGATATAATTATTTACTGTGATAAAATCTAAGGCTTGATTCATAACCTCTAAATTGGGGTTGTTGTTTAATACGCTTTCGCTTACATAATCTAACATAAAAGACACTACCAACAAATTATTAGGCAAGTCAAATGCTTCGTTCTCCGACTGTCTTATTAGTGTTGATATGTTAGATACATACTCTTGGCTTTCTGTATCTAACAATGTGTTTATCCTTGCTATGTTTCTTGTTGGCATATTAGTATCTTGGTACGTTTGCGTATAGGTTATTAATAGTGTCTAAAGATTGTTGCATCGCTTGGGTGTCAAATGTTACATCCCTTTCTGCACCTAAATATAAAGAGTTCAACAATGAATATACTTTCATGTAGTTTCCTATTAAGTTGGTGTTTGAGAAATTACTGTTTGCGACACTTTGTACAAACGATTGGTAGGTTGAATAAGCTAACTTGTCTGTCCATGTGCTTATCTCTACTTCGTCATTATACTTAACTACATAACAAGTTCCAATGTTATTTACCCCTTGTGCAAATGTAAAGTTTGTACCCCTACTAAATACTTCACCTACATAATAAGTTCCACCACTAAAGGTTATTGAATCGGTGCTTTCAGTTCCCTTTACGATAAACTTATCACCCGAACTTGCAGTAACCAATCCCGTTGAATACTGTGTGGTGTAAATCTCATACCTTATAAACCTTACAGCATCGTTAAAGTAAAGCACATTACCGTCACCCGCTTGTGAGGGCGTGAACGTAGCGTCTGTTGTGTCTATTGGTAAATAAGTAGTGTCTGATGTATAATAGCCCGTTTGGTTAATAGTTAATGTAGTTGGTATTGTTGGGGTTGCGTCATTCATTAACACAAAGGTAGTACCCGCACTTAATGTTCTGCCGTTTACCGTTATGTTTCCCGTACCCACCAACTCGTACTCTACCCCTGCCAACAATGTAGTTACCGATGATGCATTATTAATACTGTCTACCGTTGCAAATAAGAACCTTGTCTTTTGCACGTCTGTTATTGCCACCCCGTTGATAGGGTATGCAGTCATGTCCGTTAGGTAGATATTGTCTAATACATATCTGTTGTAATTAATCGTTGGATTCAGGCTCATTGTCTTGCTTTATTGGTGCGTTTTGTATTACTGAATAGATTAAGTTAACACCCGCCATTGCTTGATTGCCACCCGCTTTTAAACAGATGTCGCCCATTTGATAAATGATGTCAATTAACTCGTTGTTCAATTCTACTACTTTGATTACGTTTTCTTTCTTTTCCATGATATATATTTAATTAATTACTTCTACTATTGCGTTTGTGATATTTACATTGTTGTTTACCGATGCTGAACTAAACTGCCCCGTTAAATCAATAGTGTTTGATGCTGTCGTATCTATTGTTACCGTTGCTGTTTTTGCATTTAATATTTGATGCAAGTCGTCTGTTCTTTCATACGTTACAGTTCCTTGTGCAAACACAGTCCCCGATGCACCCACAGTTCTACAAGTTATCAAGTAGTCTAAAGTAAACATACTGTTGTTATCTGTTGACGACATTGTGTGTGTATCGTTTGATATATTAGTTGCACCATACTTTAGCTTTAATGTCAAGTCAGGATTTGACGATGCATTTACCCATCCTATCAATCTTACCTTTAATGTCTTGCCTACTGTTAAAAAGTTAGCGGGCAATGTTAAACTACCACGCCCCGTTGAAAACAATGTTAATTCCGATGTGCTATTTGAAATAGTTGTTGTTGCAGTTTGCGTAAATATAGCCGATGAAGCCCACTCTACCAGTCCGCTTGACTGCGCTACATACGTTGGTTTTTGTTGTGTAGCATCAAACGCTTCCAACCCTTGTGCCTTGCTTCCTATTGCTGCGTACTGCGCTGATGTCATTACGGGCTTTAAGAATCCTTGTGTGGTACTTGCTATTTGTAGTTTAGCCGTAGCTTCGGGGGTTGTTGTTCCTATTCCTATATTGCCCGCACTCTTTATCCTTAAATGCTCCGCAAAACTTCTGTCGTTAGTGCCTAAGTCTGTTTCAAAAGCTAAGTCACCTGAAAAGCCACCCATGTCATAGGCTCTTATTCTTGCTAATCCAAATGACGATGTTGGCGTTGCAGGTGCCCTACCTACAAACTCTATACCTGCTGATGACGGTGTAGCGTCATATACGGGCGCAATTAACGTCATTAAGGTTAGGTTGTCTGTCGAACCTAAGTCATCACCAAATATAGTTAGCTTGCTATCTACCGTGCTTTCGTATGCAGAATTGTTATCACCTAATACAGCTATCTTATAACTATTAGCCACCCTTAATCTTGGTATGGTATTAGTAATAATGTCAAAGTCTGTATTAGAAGACGTACCAACTAAAGCGTTATCTGTACTACCTTGACCTTGTGCTACTAACCTAACCGTTTGTGAATTATCTGCATTTGTTACTTGTGTGTAGGCTGCGTCTAAAGCATTAGCCCCTATGTTTGTTACCAACACCCCCACACCACTACTACTTCCGTTCTTTGATATATTTAACCCCGCTACAAATGACGAAGTTCCAATAGCTACATTGCCCGTAGTTGAGTTCCCAAAGTAAATGTTATTACCCGAATCTACCCATTGACTTGATGTTGCTGTGGATGCTATTGTTATTGTTCCCGAACCATTGGTTATGCTTATACCCGCACCCGCAGATATGTTAGCTAAAGTGTAGTTAGTTCCGTTGCCTATTAGTATCTGTCCGTTGTTAGGGGTTGTTCCCAAGCCTGTTCCACCTTTGTTTATTGGTAGTGTAGTAATCGTAGCTTCTTTTGCGTTTAGCTGTGTTTGAATTGCAGATGTTACCCCGCTTACATACCCCAACTCTGTGCTTGTTACTGCACTTGAAGCCAAAGCTGTACCACCACCATTAGACACCACAACCCTTGATGCTGTAAATGAAATAGCATTTGTTCCACCATTACCTAAAGGTAACACGCCACTTACATCACTTGTAAGGACTATATTCGCTTGGGCTGAAAAGCCACTACCATTTCCTTTTACAAATCCATTTAGGTTAGTTGTAATTGCTATTGAAGGTGTGGTGTCGGGGTTGGTTACGTTTGCAAAAAAACCCGTTGGTATAGCACTCACGCTTACGTCTGTTACGCTTCCAACACCGCCCGATGTGGCTGCTTGCAATGTGTCTACCGCAGCTTTTATCCTACGCCAATTGGTGTCTATTTGTAATGTGCTTAACTCCGCACCTTGCCCCGACCTTGTAAATAATTCTAATGCCATATCTAATAACTATATCCGTTTACATCATATCCGTTTTCCATGTAGCTGTCTTGCAATTGAACATTAGTATAACGCATACCGTTTAATTCCGATGCTGCTTTATTCTTGTTCAAGTCACTACTACCTACATTTTCTAATACAAATATCATGTTTGACGCTTTGATTAATTGTTTGATTCCCGTATATACGTTTAAAGCATTCTGTGATAGAGCAGCGTTCTCTTGTACCTCTGCAAAAAACTTTGCTTTGGATAACTCGGAAATCTGTTCTATCTGTGCTTCTGTGTACATAACTCTACAAATATACAGATTAGATATTGAATGACAAACTATTCCTCAGTCTTGTAGCTGTTTGTCCTATTTGTTCTATTATTGTCTGTGCGTAAGTAAAGTTAATTGCACCACTCCAATATTGATACTTTGTAGCGTCTACTATCATTCTCATCCACATAGCTTCTTTTTGTGTATCCTCGTCTACATTCAAACTGCTTTGTGTCGCTAATACTACCATCTCTGATAATACAGATTCTATGTTTGGGACTAAAATATAATCCCTTGTATTGGATGCGTTTAACTTACCTACACTTGCGCTACCACTTGCTACTGTTATAGTGTTAGCATTAACAGCCGTAAACACTTCACCGCTTCTGTAAGTATTTGAATTGTAAGATACTGTACCCGTTCCTATTACTATATAAGTATTCTCGTTTACTGCGCTTTGTGGCAAGGCTGATACGCTTTGGTATGCTTCGTATTCAACTGTATAGATTCCGTCTTGTATAGTGTCGGCTACTTGCTGCAAGTTGCTTAAAGATACATACAATGGATTGTTGCTTGAATTCGGTAGCCACGTTGCAGGCAATATATCTATTACGATATAACCCGTTGTTTCCCATTCGTCATCTGTCGGTACGGTTAATCCGCTTGTGTGTGGCACAAAGTAGTCGCCAATTGTAAACACTTTGTTATCTATCGTGCTTGAATCGCCTAATGTTTTTATGTACTCTACATTTTGCACAAATGATTCACCCGATGATAATGTTTGCGGATTGTCTTGTGCGGGGTATAGGGCTACCTTAATTCTTGCCCTTGTTACGTTTGCATAGGTAATATTAGGGCTGCCAAACCCTCCCGTATTAACAGTTGAGTAAGCACCAGTTACATCGTAAAACTCCAACACGTTTAAGTCGGGATTGTTTATTTCTATGTTTTGTTTTAGTTCTATTGCCATGTTGCGAATTTAGTATAATTAATCTTCATCACCCTCGTTTGTGTTTTCTTGTGTCGCTTGTTCTTCTTCCATTTCTTTGAAAAACTTAGGGTCAAAGTGGTCTACTTCAAAAGGCTTTACTTGCATATACTTTGTTTTTTGTATTTCTAACATTGCATTGCGATTAGCCTTTTGCTGTTTTGTTTTATCCCTAGTTGTTTGATATGTCAATATAGGCAACTTATCTCCGATTTCTTTAGGGAACTTCCCAACATTGGTATCATAAAACTCCTTATCTACAATATACACATAACTCTTTAAGTTCTTACCCATCCTTAATGCGAAGATATGCTTGCGAACGTCTTCGGGCTTTACATCTTTAAGTATCTCGATAGCATCTTCTACTTGCTGTCCTCTTAATCCGTAAGTAACCAAAGTGCCTATTTTCTTAATTGTTTCGTCTTGCGGTTTGTCAAGCGCAGCAGCAACCATCCTTCCCGTGCCACTACCCGTTGCAAATGCAGGGATATAGAACATGGTTTCTTTGATGTTCGTTGGGATATTTACTTCCGCTTTTTTCAATGTCAAGTATTCTTTAATAGCTTCTTCTGCCGTTTTCTTGCCAAAATCAAGTGCTGACATTATCGCACCACCCGCTTTTGGTTCGATTGTTATGTTTTTAGCGTATGAGTTCGGGTCGAAGTCGGGGTCTGTTTCCGATAGCTTATCCTTCTCGTTTGCTGAATAAATTAACCATATTGCATTTGCTATTACTGCTGCCGATATATCAGCCCATACAGATTTGTTGGCAAATTTCAAATCCATTAACAACGATGCAACAACGCCCAACCCCATTGCCTCTAACTTGTATCTTACTTCTTTTTTCTTTTCTTCGTCATCGTCATCTGTCATTAACGAATTAACCAAGTAAACTAATCCCTCTATTGCTGCTTGCTGTGTTATTGCACTAACCACTCTAAAGTAAATAGCTTGTGTTCTATACATAGCTGCTTGTCTTTTAAAGTGGTCTTTTTCTTCTTGGTTGTTAGCTTCCTTTGCTGCTAGTGCGTTTTCTTCATACATATTATATGTAATAAATGAAAACGATTTCATCCAATATGTCAACCTTTCGGTAGTCAGTATGGTAGGGTAGTTGCTTTTATTTGACGCACTATTCATTGTTTCTACCCACCTTTCCGATTGTTGTATAAGTTCTTTGTCTAAAGAACCGCTTGCCATTTGGTTAAATATTTCAGCCCTTACAGATGCGTAATCCTTCAAGCCTTTTTGTTTCATTAACGCATGGATATAACCCGCCCAAGCAATATAGTTGTTGTTTATATTGTCGGTGTATTCCATAAGAGAGTTAAACTCTTGTGGTGCTTTTGGTACAATCTTTTTAGTCGCTGGCATAATAATATCGCCAAACTTATCTGCAAACGAAGACATTTCTCTTATTGCTTTTATTGTCATTCGCTTTTTCTTGTTCAGTATATAATCCGCAGGGAAATCAGATGAGTGTATATCTTGTAACGCAACGGGGTCACGCCCTAATGTTGACATACTCTCTACCAACATTCTTGCTTGTGGGCTTCCATGTAGTTCTTGTATAAGCCTAAACGCCATAGTTGACTCTTTAGGGTAATGCACCATCGTAGCAAAATAACCTCCAATCTGCTTATACAACTGTGTTGGGTTCTTGAGAATAAAACCAACCATCATATTACTTGCAGCCTTTGCTAACTCGCTGCCTATGGTTGTTTCTTCTTTGGGAATATTAAACGATGCTAAGTCTTCTGTGTATTTACTCCACAAAACATCTCGTGTCTTTTTAAAATCATAATCTCCAAGCAACCCTCTCATTGGTGACTTGTCTGAAAATAAAGACACTACATAGTTTCTTTCGGTCTGCATTTCGGCAATGATTATATTCTCCCACAACCCCGTGTTCATTGTTTCAAACAATCCCGATTTGTAAGTTCTTCTTTCGCTTGCTATCTTGCTTATGTCGTCTATCCTTGCTTTTGCGTTACCGCTTGTTCTTGATACGTTAAACATACTACCCGCAAATAACAATCTGCTTTTTACCTCGTCATCCGTCAAGTTCATGCTTTCGGTAAACGTAGGGTAGTAGTTTGTTATTTCTCTCCATGCTTGGTTAGTTCCTGTTATTACGCTGTTTTTAATCTTGCCTTGCATACTGTTAAACAACCCGTTTATATGGTCGTAAACTTTTCTTTCCCCTACCGTTAATGCGTTTTGTATGTCTGTTGGTGTTTTACCCTCTACTACCTTAAAGTCAACTTCTCTTACGCCTTTGCCTAAGTCTGTAAAAACAACGTCTTCTATTAACCCAAATGATTCTAACGCCTTTATTGTTTCTTCGGCTTTTCTTTGGTCTAATCTATTTCTTTCGCCTACGTTTTTGCTTGATTGGTTAAATATATATTTAGCATCTTGCGCTCTTTTCGCAACCCTGCTTTGGAAATGTGCAACCTGCTCGTCTACTGTTAGGTCGGTAAACCATTGGTTTATAAACGCAAATGTATCTATTCGCATTTCTTGACTAAAAGTATTTACGCCCGCAGTTTTCATTACCCGCTTAAACTCTCCCATTTTTTCTGCATGAAACTTTCTACCTTTAGCTATTAACGAATCCCAACTTGTTAGTATCATGTCTTGCAGTTTGTTCGCTAGCTCCCTACTTGTAGATAGTGCTGTGGCTAATCCTATTGGTGTGTAGTTTCTTTTATCTCTTAGCTTTCTAAACGTAGGATTTAACGAGTTAATATCGTTTGCTTTGTTTGCCAATTTTATCGCACCCGTTGCAACGGTTATTCCCGAAAAGTCTTGGGACTCATCTATGTTCTGCAATATATTACCTAGCAATGCGCTTTGCTCAGAGTTCAATACATTCTTTTCGGTAGTGCCCGATTCAGCCCATTTCTTTAACGCTGCATATTCTTTTATCAACCCCGCTTGCTCAAACGCATCTTTTATCTGTGGTGCAATTGTTCTGAAAAAAGCCTTAACGGCTATTTCGTTTACTTCATCACCGCTAACTTTCGCTTCTCTTATTTTATCCCTCGCATCCGCTATGGCTTCTTGTTCTTCTGCATTTGAGTCTATGGTTTCTTTTCTTGACAATTGTAAGTCTTCAATAAACTCATCAATAGTACCGCTATAAGTACCGCTTGCAATTGCTGTTTCGGCTAATAACCTATCATCTTCTGCTTGGGCTTCTTCTATTTCTATTCGCTTGGCTTCTTTAACACCGTCTACATATTCTTGTTCTTTGGCTAAGTATTCGGATAGCCTTGTCTTAATATCTTTTGATGCGTACTTCTGTGGGTTGTTTTTAGCGTCATAAAACTCATTAAGTATCTTAACGTATTCATCTATGTCGCTTACATACTTAGCGTCTAAAAACTCTATCTTAGCAATAAACTCTTTGTCTGTTGCGGTTAGTTTGCTTGGGTTAATTTTAGATATTTTCTTAGCCAACTTTCTTGCTGCCGATACCTTTTCGTAAAAGTCTGCTTTCTTAGCTATGTTGTCTACATATTCCTTAAACCTCATAAAGTCACCAACGGTTCTTATAGTTGCCATCCGTGCTGCCATAGATAGCTTACTCTTGTTAGGTACGCTATTCATGTTTATACCCAAAGAATCTCTATATGCTTTAGCTTCTTTTCTAAGTTCGGCTGCAACGCTTTGTTCTATTTTCCTAACCGTTCTTTCGTCTTTCTTACCCGCACGCACCCCCTTAAAAAAAGAATTAAACTTTTCACGCATAGCTTTTAGCATGGTGATTTTTTTATTCTTTAGGTCGGCTTGGTTTATTTCAGTTGTTGCGCCAACCGCTTCGGCAAGTGTGCCTTTCTTTTCTGTTTTAGGCGTTGCCTTTTTTGCTGCCATGTTAGCAAGGCTATCCGCTTCGTCACGAGTTATAGTGCCGTCTTTTACAGCCATGTCAAGATATTTATACGCTGCTTTTAACGCTACGTTAAATTCTGTCTTTTGCTTTTCTACTGCGTTTCTAAAGCTACTAACATACTCTTTAACGTGTTTAGGTATTGACTCCCACGACTTGTAATCCGTGCCTAACCTTTTGTTTATGCTGTTTATTGCTTGTGGTGCGTTATCCCATCCTAAGTCTTTAGCTTGTCTGTTGTGCTTTTCTTTTTGTTCGGGAGTTAGTTGTACGGTTTCGGTTTCAAGCCCAAGCATCTTGTCGTAAATGCCACGCATTTCTTTGTTCAACTTAATGTCTATTGCTGAATTAGTTATGCCGTTGTAAATATCGGTAAGCCATTGCTTGAACTTTTCAAACACTTTGTTTAATGATTCGATTGGCGATTTACCTTCTGCAAGGTATTTCTCAAACCCCCTTGCAAAGTATTCACTTGTTTCGGTTGTCCATCCCTTTGTGCCTGCGTTTTTAATTATGGTATTCTTTTCTGTATCTGATAGGTAGTGTTCAAAAACGTGAGCAAGTTCGTGTAAAGGTGTAGATACGTTAGGGTCTGTTAATGCGTATATAACGGCTGTGCCATCCATATTAACCATAGCAGCCCCCCTCGCCTTTTCGGCATCCCTTTGGAACTTGATAACTTCTTCTATGCTAACAGCGTTCTCATCAAAAACAACGTAATTGCTACCCCTCGCTGTGTCGGAGGTTGCGCCCCTCGCAATACTTTCTGCGGGGTATTTTATACCGTCAATGCCAGCTTCTAACAAAAGCAACGAAGCCTTCTTATCAAGATTCGCATCCCTTTCTTCATAGGCTAATTTATACGCTTCTTCTTCTTGAGAAAGTTTACCACTTCTAAATGATTCAGCAAGTGAATCATACACATCCTTTCCTTTTGCACCCGAATAGAACTTAGCTAAATCTCCTTTTACACCATCATACTTATTTTTTAATATAAAATCATCGGGTGAATCTTCTGTTGGTTCTTCATAATATCCTTTTTCGTATTCTTCAATGCTATCTGCATAATTTAGATTGTATTTTTGAATTATTAAATCCTCAATCTTTTGCCCAATACTTAAAGGGACTTCCTTATCCCACTCCAACCAAGTGTATTCACTTGGGCTTTTGCCTTTATGGAGAGATACTTTGTAGAGGTTCTTATTCGTTTTTGGCTTAAATCTTATTATAATTTGCTCACTTTTTGAATCGTATTTTATTGATGAAACATCGCCTATTTTACCTAAGTTTTCTTTTATGTTGTTTAAGTGATTGTTTATATTTTTATTTTCATAAAAATCACCATAGATGTCGTGATTAAAATATTTTGGGTCTATAAAAATTCTTTCAAAACCACCAGAAGACAAGTCACCGTCTATGTATTCTGCCATCCTAACATTAGCACGAACACCAAAGTTATATAATAAAAAACTATGTAAATAGTTTTGCGTAGAAACCCCCTTTGCAAGTTTATCCGCATAATTCCTAGCTATACTTTCTATGTCAGTAAAATACAATCCCCAGCCAAATGCTTGTGCGCCTTCGCCCGTGCCTATTTTGTCAAGCCTAAATCTACCATTAGGGAACTTTTTAATAACCTTCGCGGCATTTGGCACTTTAGGGAATTCTGTTTCTGTGCCGACTAAATACTCTTTAGTCCCATCATTATATTCAACAAGTATTTCTTTTGGGAAAACATACGGACTTCCGTGCATAGCCGCTTGAAATTTTAGCATATTTTGTATGCCAAATGGGATTTCAGAAACATCTGCCGCTTTCTCAAATTCCAACCTTCCATACATTTCTGCTTTAGTAACCCCTGCACGTTTAGCCATTGCACCTATCATTCTATCCATTGCTATTGCACTTGCTAAAGACTTTACTTTGCTTAATCCGAATAGCTGTCTGTTTGCGTTGTATAGGTCTTTTAGGTTCTTAGGTGATATGCCCGACTTCTTAGCAACGTCTGCTGTTTCTTGTTCGGTAGCAGCTTCAACTTCTAAAGGTGAAACGTTAGGGGCTGTTACGCCCCCAACGTCAGTTCCCGTTTGCTCAACGGGAAGGGGTTCAGTTTCTTGTTCGCTTAGTGCAGGTGTTGTTGTAGGTTGGACACTTTGTCCTTGTTTGTTGGTTAATAGTTCTTCTACTGCTTTTTCATGTCTTGATTCTAATGCAAGTCCAACTCTTTGTGGCATCCCTGTTGGAAATTTTAATATTTCATCAAATATTTTTTGTACTTCTATATTATTGTTATAAGTTTTATCAAGTGCTTCTTTAATTTCAGAAATTATTTTATTGTAAGTATCTGTACCTACAAAATTTTTAATATCTACTAAATTTTTATCAGCTAATTCTTTAGCATATTTATTTCTTATATTATCTATTAAGCTGTTAGCATTGCTAAAAAATCCCGCTATACCTTTTAATAAATAATCTGTACTTATTACAGTATTAATTCCCCCTGTTGTTAAATAATCTGCTGCTATTGTATTATCTACTGTACTTGCATTTTCCACATCTCTTAACGCAACATTTTCAGACACCTCAACGCCTTTGCTTACGGGCGTTTCTAATTTGTTTCCCTCATTTGTAAGGGGAACGTTTTCTACTTGAACAGTTGTGGCTTCTCCTTCGGTAACACCGTCTGTTGGTAGTGCGGTATCGCTGTCGAGTACACTAACTTCCGCTTCCTCTGTCTGCGCTTTCTCATCTATTTCTGTTTGTAAATTCGCTTGCGTAACTCCTTCTTCAATTGTTCCACTATCTGCTTGTGGTGTTGTAATAGGTTGTATAGTTCCTCCCTCGATAGGTTGCTCAATTGTACTTGTTCCTGCATTTTTTAATTCTTCGTTTACTAAATCGTTTTGTAGTTTTTCTTCTTCGCTTGTTACTTCGTTAAGTATTTCATCTACCTTAGCCTTTTGTTCGGTTGTTAAAGTTTGGTATGCCGACTCGCCCTTCCTTACCATTGACTTACCCAACTCGCTACCCGCCCCCATCCCCAATCCCATTATTAATACAGACGTTACATATTCGGTTGCTTTATCTAAAGAACCAAACTGTTCTATCACTTTTGTTTTAAACTCTTGATAGTTTTCTGTACTCCTATACAATGATGTAAGGTTTTCTATTGTTTCTTCTGTTAGTTCGCCAACCGCTTTTTCGCTTATATTGCTTGTTAGTCTTGAACCATACTCCTTTATTATGTTTGCTGCTTGCGGTGTTGCTTTCCCAAATATCTTTGATACAGAAGCAACTGTCGGGTTTAATAATGACTTAGCACCTTTTGTTGCCAACGAACCACCCGCACCCGCCAATACGCCCGATACAAAATTCATCTCGTCTTGTTGTTCGGGAAACATGGTAGATAACACACTGCTTTGCACACCATATTCCGCACCTTTTGACAACGATTGAACCAACCCCTTACCAACTCTTGTTGTGGCTATCTTGTTTAAATACCTTCCACCTAAGTTAGTTTTATTGGCTTCGGACAATAACATTATCTTTCTGCCTAAATCAAACTTGCTTAGTGCAGTTGCAGACAACGCAGAAGCAGGTATAAATTCTAACATTATCGCTAATGAGGGGGCTGTGTTTTGTGCCATCCATTTAGGCGATAAGAACTCATACGGTTGTGCGCTTTCTTTTATTTCTTTATCTCTTTCCTTATACACAGCGTCTACTATGCCCGATTCTTCAATTACACTATTTACATTTTCTGCTATTTGCTGTACCGTTGGAATGTTGTTTTGAACCGATGGTACAAATGTTTGTGCAAATGTTTTAGCAAATACACTTTCTGTACTTTCGGGTTGAACCCCCGACCTATTTAACGTGTATAGCTTTACTGCCGACCTTAGTTTTAAATCAAGGTTGTATAGTTTGTCTAAGTTATACCTTTCGCCCATTGGGGCTACGCCTATATTGTCTTTTGTCCTTAGCAGCCATTCTTCAAAACCTTTTGAAAACGCACCCTTGTCATCATCTAGCCCTAAAGCCTTTTGCATTTCTAACTTCTCGGTGTATAGTGCGTTAATATATTCTCCTAACATTTGGTGTGCCGATTGCCCTTTTTCTGACACCTTAGCTATTTCATTTGCATTTTCTGATACAAATGCGTTCATTGCTTTTTGAGGGTTGTAAACGGGCTTAAATGCGTTGTCTATTAGCTTTTGCTTTTCTTCTAATTTATTTATTTCTTTATCATAAACACCTTCCGCAAGCAATCCGTTCTTGTTCATATTTTCCAAGTATTCCCTTGTACTGTCAATTTCTCTTTGGATTGGCAAAAATTCTTCCCTTTGTTTTGACCTTACATCAAGATATTCTGAAAATATTTTATCAGCATCGGGTGAGCCTCTTTTCTTTGCATCTCTAAACGCTTCTATTAGTGCGTATTCGTTTTGGTCTAAGTCGGTTAAATAACCGTCTGTTAAATAGGTCATTCTATCAGCAAGCAATTCTTCGGGTGTTTCATACCCTCTGCTTATAGCTTCTTCTTTGGTTTTGTTTTTGTAATAAGACTTATCTGCTTTGGCTATGTCTTCTCTTACAAGTTCTTCTGTTTGTATTGGCTGTGGTGTAGACAAAACATCTCCACCCATTTTTTCGCCTACTCCTTTAAATAGATTTGGTGTACCCTGTTTTAAAGTAGAACCCCCCAACCCTGATGCTGATTTTGATGGTTGGGATGGAGTCCATACACCAGAGAACGAATCTGTACCCTTTGGTAATGGCTGCTTTGATGGTAGCTTTGATTGCTTCGGCAACTGCGTTTCGTTTTTTTTTAAATATGTGTCCCTTATGTAGTTAAACTTTTCCTCAGTTAATTCTTCACCAATAGTTGCATAAAAGTTTTTTACAAAATCTTCTTCTTTCCCTTTGTAATTACTTTCTATATAACTTAACTTATCATCTGTTAACTCTCTGTTTTTAGAGGTGTAAAGATTCTTGACTAACTCTTTAAATTCAGGCATATTATAATTTATTGTCTGTTTTTCCCGTTACTACTTTTGGTGTCGTCTTAGCCCCACTTTTAGGTGTTTGTGTTTCACCACTACCAACTTGCCCTGTTTTTTTATTTATCGTTATTGTTTTTGCGTCAGGCACTTTGTACTGCCCTTCTACCGCTTCTTCTAATACCCTTTTAAATATTTGTGCGTTTTTGTGGTTTTTATCTTTCATTAATGTAGACAGCATAGCCATGTTACCCTCTAACGGAACTATCATATTTCTTTGTACTCCCGATGCTAACCCCGTTGATGTTTTTAGTAACACAAATGAATGTTCTTTACCCGTTGCGTCTTTTGCAAATATAATATCATACGGCTGTACGATTAGTTGTTCGTTAGTTCCTTTTAATGTTCTTACGTTTGCAACTTGTTTGTTTGCGTCTAATGGTATTCTAATAGCACCGTCTTCCCAATTAAGTGTACCTAGCTTTGTGCCTTTTAACATTTCGCTACTAAACCCACCCGATTCTTCTAATACACTTGCTATATCAGGATTGGTAATTATTCCTGTCATATCAGCACCGAGCAAGTTTTGTGGGTTTAAAGGAGAAACTTGATTAGTTGCACCATTTACTGTAACGCTAATAGACTGTGGCTTGCTCGCCCTCATTGCTATATTGTTCCTATTGTTTAGTTCTCTCTTTACCGATTCTCTTGCTATGTCTTGTTTTGCTGCTAATACTATTTGCCCAATATTCGCATTTGGGTTTTCGGCTGCTATTTCAGTAACCCTTTTATCAAACAATGGTTTTAGCGTATTCCTATTCTCCATGTAATAGGATTCTAAAAACTGCCCATTCTTTACAAGGTCTTCCGATATTACACTTATTGTTTCAGGCTTTAACGCACCTTGATTTCGGTATGTATTAGAAAATAATTGTTGCCATGAACCTTGAACCTCTAAAGGCATAAACGCAGCATCACCTTTTACTACGGCAGTTAACATTTTACCCGTGTCTACTTTTTTAGGCGGATTAACCAACACTGCACCCCTATCTGTACCTTCAAAATAATTAGCGTAGTCTAGGTTTTTGTTTATAAAATCAGGAACAGTGTTTGTATAAATAGCATTCTTTATTCCTTCTGCGGGCGTACCGCCAACCGATTTTAATTCTGTTCTACGCTGTGCTGCTAATGCGTTTAGTTCTTGTTGATTTCTTTGATAGTCGCTGTCTATTTGAGCCATCCTAGCTATATCATTTTTCTCATAAGCATCCGCTTTGTTAACAATAACATCTGTGGCTAATACTTTTGACCTTTCATTTAGGTCTTCAAACTCGCTCCCCCAACCTGTTAATCCTGAATAGATTGTTTGCTTTTTAGCATCCATCTTTTCTTGCTGTTTAGCCTTTAGCGCATCTTGGCGCATCTGATTAGCTAACCATTGGTTAGAAGCCCTTGTTAATGGTTGTGTTCTATCAGGCTGTAAGTTAGTGCCTAATGATATTGCTGTTCCTATGTCTGTTACTTCTGCCATTAGTCTTCAAATAAAAATGCGCTTGGATTTCCTGCCCCTCTTGGTTTTCTATATGCCATATACCCTGTTCTTGTATTAGTATTGCTGTCACCCAACATCCCCAATTTACCCATGCCTAATGTAGCACCCATACCCAATAAGTCCGAACCTAATGCGTTTAGTGTTCCTTGTGCTAAATCTCTTTGCTGCATTACAGCCCTTCCCGCAGCTTGTTCGCCCATTAGTCTTCTCTGTAAACTTGTGCCTACATTCTGATTATCCAATTGCTGCTCATTCATTGCAGTAGTTCTCAACGTACCTAATCCCCTACCTTGCATTTGTCTTCTCAATGCAGCACCTTGACTACCAAACCTATTTAATGCAGACAATGTATTAGCTGTGTTTAATCCTTGTATTGAACGGCTCATTTGTCCGCCACCTAAGTTAATACCTCTTTGATATGCTGTGTTTGAAGCCCTTGCAATATCTTGCATAGCTGCGTCTGTTTCACCTTGTGTATATCCTTGTGGGTTGTAATATTCATTTGCCCCTATTTGCCCCAACTCTCTCATTCCTTGAGATTGTTTGTATTGCGCCAACGGCTGTGCTTGTATTTTAGCTAACTCCCTTAATGCTTTCTTTTCGTTATTCTTAGCATCGCCATATCCAAACAACTTCTGCAATCCACCTAATCCTACTCCTGCTATTGCCATGCCCGTTAATGGGTCTGCTTTTATTACTGTGCTATCGTTATACGTTACTACGTCTATCAAAAATCCGAATACCGCTTGTAAAAATTCCATCGTATTTTATTTAATTGACAAATGTACTAAAAAATATACATAAACAAAAAAAATATCTTGACAATTTAAAATTTAGTATTACATTTGTAGCGTAATGCTTTCAATTGTGGATAGGAAAAACAAAAGACCCGTAGGTGAACAAGTATGTTTTAGAGAAATAAAAAAGACTTTAGGTTTGAAAGATAAGATATTTGAAGAAGCGGACAAAAGAAACATTAGACCTAACAAGGTTATTAATGAGATTCTCGGCAAACACTACGGCTTTAGTATTTAGGTATAGATGTATTTAGGACAAAGACAGCCCCCTTGCGACAACGTGAGGGGGTATTGTTTAAATCGCATATCGCAATATAAAATAAAAAAAATAAAAAAGTTCTTGCATAGTTGAAAATAAAATATTTACTTTGTTGCGTTGATGTGGGGAAAACGTATCAATGGCACTATAAAAATATTCCTTAACAAAAGGACTTTTCATAAAAACCTTCGAGCCGTTTTCCCCTTGAGGGTTTTTTTATGCTTATAACCTAAAAGTAAACAGCACATAACACTTCATCAACTCGGATATGTAGGACGGGACTTAGACATTAGCTATATATCTTAAATCGCTACTAGGGGAATGATGCGAAGCGAAACGGTAGTATTAAGGATTTAGCCGTAAGACATCATGCAAGACACAACTTGTATCAGTAGAATCCAATCTTAACGACTTGTGTGTATCAGTTAGGACAGTTCGGTTGAGGGCTCATTGACGAGCAATAGCAATTGACGGGATAACAACGCATTAAACAGGTGTTAATGCGGAAACCTCAGTATGCAGTTAGTTTTCAGGTCTATCTCTAAGCAATATATATAAACACTAATTAATATAATATGAATGACAAGCACAAAACAGTAGAAGAAATCCTTAACATACTGACAAACGTAAAGGTGATATTTAAAATGCAACACGGTGTAAGAATAAATAAGGTAATTGATATTTATAAAAATGGAACAACCGTGTATGTAATAAACACAAGAGAGTATCATCAATTTAAAGATAACCAAGATGCACTTATTGGGTTTGTACAAAACTACATAACACAAAACGGTGTTGAAGTTCTTATGCCTAATGATAAAAAACCTAAATTTAGCCAATTTAAAAGAGCATTAGATGCTTGTGAAACTCACGCAGAGGATTATCATTTAAATAACAACAAAGAAAAAACATCAGAAGAACATTTGTACTTTTTATTTCATGGGGCTTTTGTAAAGATAGGCAAGTCTAAAGATATAGAAGAAAGAATGAGTACAATAAAAACTGGATTGCAAGGCATTTTTAATGTGTATGTAATTGAGAATAAAGGATTTCTTGAATCAACTATGCATAATTGCTTTTCAGACTTTAGGGAAAACAGAGAATGGTTTAGATATAATTATAGGTTTTCCGACTTTGTTATGAAGTATGGCGTGAAGTATGATATTAAAAACTCAGAAGTTAAAACAAACCATACTCCACCAAAAGCAAAGCATTACACTAGAACTAATCATGTTATTGAAAATCTAAAAAACAAAAATAGTGCAGCGTTACCTCCTGATACAATAAAAAAGGTTAGCGATAAATGGTGGCAATGTACGGAAACACAAAAATGGATTCACGATGATAATATACATAAGTACCTATTTAAAAAGAGAACATCACTATAATAACATTGCATGAATTTTAAATTAAACAAAATATGAAACTAAAAATTAAAGAATTGCGTGAACTACCAATAAGAGATTGGGATAATGTAAAAACCTATAAAAGCATACTTGTAATAAGTAGTGGTAAAAAACACGATAGCGGTTGGGCGTTAATGTATATTATTGGATTAGATGCTGCAAAAAACCCAATAGAAATAGCTGCTGCTTGTGATGATATTTGTTGGAAGATACCAACGCCAACTGACTACAACTTTAGAAATGATATGTACCACCCAAGCGGTGCAATTCATTTTTGGAGTAACGGACATTCTTTTAAGGTTGGAGCATCATTGTCAAGTACGGATGTTTATTTGGTAAAAGATTAAACAAAATTTAACTTGCATTAACTAAAAAATGTATTACATTTGTAACGATAAATAAATAAAACAAAAAAATCATGGAAAAAGTAAAAGCAAAGTTAGTAGAGTTGTTAGAAAACAAAAGCGGTCAAGGTGCTAAAGGCGAGTGGCAAATTCAAACAGCCTTATTAGAAACTAACGAAAAGTACCCTAGAAAATTAGCGGTGCAGTTTTGGAATGAATTAGCTGACAAGATAAAGTCATGCCCGAAAGACGTTGAAGTAGAGTTTAGCGTGAAAGCTGAAAGCAGAGAGTATCAAGGTAAATGGTATTCAGACATTAAAGGTGTTGATGTTGAATTGCCAAAAGGCACATCACAAAGTGCTAATAGTCAAGAACCTACTGATGATTTACCATTTTAAAATATGAGTATGCTCTATAACGATACTGCACGATGCAAAGCCGAACTACCTAATGGTAAGAAGTGCGTGCAAAGAAAGGCTTGTAAAAGGTTCTTAGCATATGAAGCGGAGTTTTTAAAACCCCACCAATCAAATGATAATGAAGTTTTATACTTGCCTTTAATGCAGTATGGTTATGGCGCAGAACAAAACGATTGTACTCAAATAATTAAACACAATGGATAAGTTAAAAATAGAAGTAACAGGCAACCTAACTAATCACCCGACACAAGAAATCGGTTGGTTTAAATCAGGCAGCAAAACTGTAATGGTTAATTTCACCACAAAGACCGTATCACATGACGGACACTTGTTCGGGTTAAGTAGCTATTCGGTAACAGATAACGGTGGTATTTTGTTTGTATATAATCTTTTAGACCATGAATAGAAAACAGCGCAGAGAAAGAGCCAAGCTCTATATTAAGGCTATGAAGGTAATAGCTAAGAATGCAAGGCTAAGACAAGCAAGCAAAGACCAAACAACACCAAGTAAGGATATTCAAGGCAGCGAACTTTAAAAACTAAAACAATGATAACAACAATATTTATTATATTAGCAGGTGCTTGTAACGGAGTAATGGATGCTATACGGGATAAGATGCATATATCTATCCTACCAAAGAAATCTAAATGGTGGTTAAGTACCGATTGGAAAGCTAAGTATGTAGACAATGACCCTAACAAACCTATTAAGTGGTATTGGCAATTGCTATCTTGGTTTGATGCGTGGCACTTCTTTAAGTGGTGGATGATAATGTTTTTTGCCTTAGCAATAGTTAGTTACGAACCTTGTTACACTTCTGTTGCGGATGCTTGCATATTAGCTACTATATTTGCTTGTACGTTTTTATTGTTCTACAAAGTTATACTTATAAAGCCACAGTTCAGAAGATGAGAGATAAGCTAACACCAATGTATATCTGCACTACTTACAGCCTTGTAGGTATGAAAGAGAATGGAATCCCAGTACCGTTGTGTATTATTAACGTAGACTATCACAATGGCGTGATAAACTACTTAGACTGTACTGAGGACTTAGTTATTGAAAAGTTAAACCCTAAAGTTAATTGGGAACTCCCAATGCCGTTTTAATTATGAATGGAAAGATAATACAATACAATCAGTTAATGGACATCATAGAGCATATATCTATTGTCTTAGACGCACAAGGAGAAGAAGTACCCAAGCAATATGTAAACATTGAAGGGATAAGCACAGAATATTATACTTACCCATTAGAAGTTCAGAATGAATTGTTTAAGGCACGAAGAATAGCCGAGTTAGCGTTTATTTATGCAAAGAGAGTAGACGCATTGTTTGCGGGTACTGATGATAACGAAGCGTTTTTGGATAAGTTAAACAAGGAAGTTGTGTCGTTGTTAAGTGAATAGGACTTGCGTTGATTCGGTACTTTTTGCTGTGGTTTTAGCCGCAGTATCAGAAGTAAAGCTAAGTGGGAGAAGCTGTAATGCTGTGTCGTCTAGCCGAGTTACGCAATATATTGTTAGGATTACGTTTAATTTTTAACCCATGTGCAACGGGTAGTTTGCACAAAATAAATATGATTAAATATGCGTTTATGGTTTTACTTTTTGTATCTTGTTGTATAAATGAAAAACCGTGCTATACAAGCAATGAAATAGTAGTAGCTAAGTTTAGTAAGGATTTTCCCGAAATCAGAAAAACTATATATAAAATAGCAACAAACACAGGGTTTGACAGCGAAGTGTCTTACGGGTATTACAGTATCTTAAATGTTGGTGATACTGTTGTGGTTAAATATTGTGATGGGTTTCATTTTGTTAAGCCTTTAAAAATTAATCCATAGTATATATTATAAAGTTTGCAGACCTTATAAAAGACGCACCCGTGTCGAAAGTTCACGATAAAGTTCGTAGGCTAAAGAAATACAAGCGTTACTACATTATAAAAAACAAAATACTGCTAAGGTATTGTGTATTTAAAAGGCGTATAATTAACTGTATTAAAAATAATAAATAACGCTTATGTGTAACAAGAGCAACTTAGATAAAATAACAGCGATGATGATAGTTGCTAAGGCTCAAAAGCAAAGCCAAAATAATTTTAAAAGAAAAGAAAAAAGGGTGTGCTTTTGTTCAGAGTGCAACGCATACCACACCACAAGTAAGAAAAACTAATATGGAAGATAAAACAATTACGGCAAATATTAGCAGCCGTGCAGTTACACCGATTAAGATTAAAGTGAAGTTAAGGAAAACCCAATTTTTAGGATTTAACCAATGGAAGTGTAATATTCATGGTGAAGACAGGATTGTGTCTATGCAATGGGTTGAGTGGTATTGTATGTCAATTGAAGACGCTATAAGTTCATTCAAGCAATATCAAGTGGAGGAGTTCACTATTAAAGGTCAGTTCTCTTAAAAAAAACTAATATGAAGTTTAAAGAATGGTTTGATAAAAAGTTAGTTGTTGGAATGTTTCCAATTACACAGAACGAACATTTTGATGCGTCAAAGTATGATGTTGTAATAAACGTTTCTGATGAGTTTTACTTTGATGTAGAGCAAAAGCTAAAATCTTCGGGGTGTAATACCTATTGGTTTCCAATGAATGAGTGCAAAAGAGATATTGGGTTAAACTCAATATACGGTGCAATGGTAGTTATTTACGAAGCGGAGAAGCAAAACAAAACAGTTTACCTACATTGCCATGCGGGTGCAAATAGAAGCCCTTCCGTTTGGGCTGCATACCACTACATGAGAACGGGTAAGCATATTGAAAAGATAAGAAGCGGTTATATTAATATGCTTATAGCAAACTGTTCAAGAGGGTACTTGCCACCTAAAGCTGAAATGGAATCCTTCCTAACCGAAATACAAACGCAGTTAGATACTCAAATGCAAGGGGGAATATTAGACATGAGTAAAATAAAGTATATCAATAACTTCTAATATTATGCTAAACGCTAACATACCTTCTTTCGCTGCATACGTTAACACTTCTTGGTTAACCAAAGACAATGCAGACACATCACGTCAAGAGTGTTATGTGTTTGGAATACAGTCTGTATCAGGCAAGATGTTAACCTTTCACATAATCACCACTTACGGAGCAGTTAGGTCAAGAGTTCCGCTATCAGAATTGTACCTATTTTTAGACACGCCTAAAAATATTCCATACCACTACAAACAGCTATGGGACAGCTTCTCGGAGAATGTTACAGTCATACAATACGATTATTTAAAGAATAGAAAATGTCAAGTTTTACTCAAGGATAACTCGATAATTCAAGCTACCTACTTATTCACGGTTGATTGGTACGACAATCCTTATTCAGACAATGCTTACGATTATAAGTGCGCCCATATACTAAAGGCTGATGACGGCTATTTATTAGCACAACCTAACAATAGGATTGTAAAATGGCATGACACCAATTTCTGTAATGAAGAACGCAGCTCTAACAATGGTAACGCTTCTAATTGGAGGGTGGATAGGGAAATCCCCTCAGTAGAACACGCCCCTAAGTGGATAGAAAATACAGACAAATTCCAATACTAACAAGCCCACCAATAACAACCCCCATTAAAAAGGCGTTAAACATTTTTTGGCTACACATATAGTCTATGCTGCCCATTAGGTAATCGTGGCTAAGATGTCCGTTGTAATACGCTTTTAAGCTACTGTCTAGTTTTTCTTTCATTTTAGTAAATCTTCAAATGGTGTATCTTTAAATAAATCGCCAAACTCTCGAAGCATTGCATCTTCGGTATCTTCTACTTTTAAGAACTTAACTTTAGACAAGACCAAACTTTTAGCTTCGCCAACAGATTCAGCTACTACTTTAGTTTTCATCTTGCGCCCGTAGAACTCAAAGTACATTGTGTATGTTTTCATGTATGTTTACTGTTTACTGTTTACTGTCAACCGTATCTATTTTTACTGTTTATTAAGTTTCCTGTGTTCAAAACATTCTTGTGTATCTAATTGGCAGGTGTTAGGGATGAATGAAATGTCTTTGTTTAGCTTTTCGCATTTGCCAAACTGTAACCCATCCATTAACCCAGTACCCTCGTATGATTTGCGGTGAAGATTTAGCCTATCTAAATCCCTTTTCATGTGCTTGCAGTCGTTGCAGTTGGCATCAATGAGTTGTAATTCTATGCTTGTTTTCATGTTTAAATTATTAAAGGTTTTATTCATTTTCACTTAGGTCATAAGTAATCCATGTTTTAAACCATAAGAAGCGAATTTCAAATAAAAAATATTTGTTTATCCAATATGGATTAGCAGTAGACATTATAAATCCAAAACCCTGAAAATTTTTTGTTATGCCAACATAATGTTTAATCCTGTTTTTATTATATTTTCTTATCTTTTCCATGTTAAAAAAGTTTTAAAACGCCTTTATTTTTATTCTTGTTTTTCTTCCTATGTTCAATATCGTGTCTGTTGTGACACCTCTGACATAGTGCCTTTAAATTTGAAAAATCATTATTATTTACATTGTGGTCTAAGTGTGCAATTGTTAAAACAATTTTTATAAGTTTGTTTGTTTGATGAACTTCACCAACATAATCGCTTCCTATTACTTCGCTTGTATTTGCATCGTAAATAGTGCCATCATCATCTTGATAGCATTCCGTTCCATTCCAAGTTCCACGAAGTATTAATTTATAATTTGACACTTTGCAAAACTCACAGCAATGTTTAGCACGTTCCATTATTGCAGGTCGTATTTCGGTTTTCCAATTTGGCGGATATAACTTATAATCTATTGGCATATTTTCATGCTAATATATAAACTCCTTTACAACCCCTTTTTAACACCCCAATATCTACCAACTCTTTTAACATCTTAGTTATGTAAGCACTACTTACACCCATATCATCGGCAATAGCTTTAACCGATTCTTTATTGCAAAAAAACATACCACCCATACCCAAGCCTATTATCCTATACATTAGCTTGCCTTGCGCTATGTGTGTTATCTTATTTAGTATTTCGTAACTTGTTATCATATTAGTCTAATTCTACATCGTCAAATTTACCATTGCTAAAATCTATCACACCCTCATCCATTTCTAGTTCTTCCATTAACAGTATCTTTAATGCTTTAGGTCTTGTTGCCCTATCACCTATCCAAGCAAACTCAGGGTTAATAGAATACACACCCCTTGACTTATTACTTTTGATTAACAAGTTACCTTTGCTCAAAGACGACACGCAATTCCTTACAGTCCCCTCAGTATAACCCAAACTTTCCATTATCCCATTAATGAAGTCCTTATTAATAATAATCTTAGAATCGTTAAACCCTACACTAAAGCATAAAGCCAAAAACACCTTTAAGTCAGACTCACCGATAACCTTTAGTTCAGACAACAACCTCTTATATAAAAACAAAAACGAACTACTATCTACCCTCACAGTCCAATCCAACATATCATGCTTGCCCAACAACTCACCAGTACTCTTATCCAAGTACTCCTTCTTAGTAACTCCACTTATCTTTAACCGAGAATTAAACCTTTTACTTTCCATAACGACACAAAGATACTACTTTTATAATACAATGCAAATTATAAACCAACATTATTTTATAATTAATGCATATTATAACCTATTCCAAATTATAATCCACTCAATGAGTACTATATAGGTGACCACCAATATAGTTATCATTCACCCAATTATAAATATTTCATGCAACTAATTGAATAACATAGCTTTAACCCACTCGTTTATATCATAATCGTTCATAAGTGGTTATATCTTAGTAATTATGCCTAATTCTTATAACCAAAACAACACCCATAATCGTATCACTATCGTATCGTAGCGTATAGTTGCGTATATAGCCATTATCTTAGTTAAACCATACAATCTACTTAGAAATTGTTAAAGTGGCTTAAATCGAAGATATGGTAGGTAAAAATAGGTATGCTTGTTATTAGGTGCGTAACTTAACAAACAACGTGGCTTGCTTTTAATATATACAGTGTACACATAGGTGGTATATGTAGTGTACACATAGGTGGTTATACCGCCCAATTTATGCTGAACGGTTTGTGTAAAAAAGAGCCACCCCCTATCGACCCTATGGCGGGGTAAAAAGTTTTGGCTTGTTGGTTGTGCTGCTCCTATCTTAACTGACTGAAACAAAAATCGAAGTTCTTATAACTGACTTTATGTTAAATGATAATGCGTCTACTAAAGTGGACAGTTGTTCTGCTCTGTTCTGTTTGAATATTCTATATATTTTTGTTGTTAACTGCATAAAGTTAAAGTAAAGGTTTAAGTTAAGTATCGCAAAGTGCTGATAATCACCTAATCAACCAATCAATTTTAATAAAAAACGCCTCAAAAACAAGTAAAAAACTGACTAAAATAAAGTAGAATAATTCTAAATAAAGTATTTCTAAAAATAATGGTATTGATTATCAGCAAGTTAGCAAAGTATTTTTTCGTGTCTATTTTAGTGTACACATTTATTCAATCGTGGTATATACTTTTGTATCGTTAAACAATTAAAAAAAACAATATGACAAACACAATTCAATTTACAGTATCACAAGGTGACACTGTAATTACACAAACTATCGAAACTAAAAAAGAAGTAAGCCTACAAAAAACTGCTTTAGCTTTTTCGGGTATGTTACACAAATTACATACTAAAGTTGAAAGTTTAAAAAACTCAGGTTTCACAGTTAAAAAACCTTTCAGCTATTACAAACCGTTTTCATTAGTTATAAAAGTCAATGGAAAGGTATTTAATAAACGAATTTTAAACAACTAAAGCAATGACAATAATCATTTTCACAGCAGTATTTATATACTGCACGAACAAAGCAATTTTAAGTCTATTTGAGGCAATAGACGAGTATAACGATAACCAATTTAATAATTACAAATAACCTTAATTAATTTAATCATGGACTTACACGAATTAAAACAACAACAAGAGCAAGCAAACAGCATTCTATTTGAAGAGTGCGGGCTTTTTTTCGCATTCTCAAACGAGCAATTTGCCGAGAACAAAACACCATTAAAAGAAGGTGAAAAGTATGTATCTATTTTAGGCGGTGGATATGTTCCAAAGGGTAATTTAGATAAACTACTAAACGGATTAGAAGCAAATAGAAAAGCCTACCAAAAAGCGGTAAAAGCAAATAATTTAAGACTTAAACAAATAGCCTATGAATTTGCGAACCATGAATGTTTTTATACGGGGGATTGGTCTGTTGTTGCTGATATGTTCCCAGAAGTTGACCGAGCAACAATAGAGCGACTGTATAGAATAGAACACAAAAAGCATTTGAAATGGTGCAAAGCAACAGGAAATTAATATAACCACTTAATATATACTAATATGAACACATATCACAAATTCGCTGCAAATGTATTTGTAGCAAAATGCACCGAGCAACACGAAAAAGGCGAAACAATCACATTAACCACTAAATACGGCAAAGAACACGAATGCACCGTTTTTAATTGTGTAGGCAAAGACAAGGAAGGAAATTTTTATTATTCCATTGTGCGGGCTGATGGTTACAATTGTCAAGAACGTGCAAAAGCAAAAGCGGAAAGGCTACAAGGATGGGCAGCAAATGCAGAAAGGCGAAGCAATGCATACTATAATGCAAGCAACGAGGGCAAAGACTTTTTAGCATTGGGCGAACCTATAAAAATAGGACATCACAGCGAAAAAAGACACAGGGCATTGATTGAACGCAATTGGAATAGAATGAGCAAAAGTGTAGAAGAAAGTAAAAAAGTAGCAGAATATGCAGAACGGGCGGAATATTGGGAGGCAAAGGCGGAAGAAGTTAATTTGTCAATGCCCGAAAGTATAGAGTTGTGGGAATACAAACTAGAGGAAGCAAAAGAAAAGCACGCATATTTGAAGGACAACCCAGACAAAAGACCGCACGGAATGAGCCTGCAATATGCTAACAAAGAAGTAAAAAACGCAGAAACAAATTTAAATTTAGCAAAACGCCTTTGGGCATAATAAACAAAAACATGAATACAACAATAAACAACAATTTAAGTGTCTACCATGTAGTCACAAGCGTAGGCAAACAAGCATTTTGCAACATTGAGCAACTCAATGAAGTGGTTAAATATTTAGACACGCATCAAGGATATTTCAAAATATTCCATTTCTGGAATAATAAACCGCAAAAGCTAAGTAAAAAAGCACTTGACCAATTGTTTGAAGGCAGTCAATTAAAAAGAGAATTTAATTATTAATAACATGAAAGGATTAACAGCAAGCATCTACCGCAGTCAATACGACAGCAAAATCAATGTAATGTACGGCAAAAACAGCGTTACAATTATAGACGAACAAATTGCCCCTATATTTGAGGCAAGCGAAGACAGTCCTCCCGTGCGAATTGTGAGGCGTAAAATATACGGCAAAGAATATATACACGCTGAACCGTTTGAAAAAGGCTATTATGCTTTTGGAGGGACTTTTATAACTTCATCAGATAGTAGGGTAAACGAATTAAATCAATACCCTATACCGTTACATGATAGGGATATGAGCAAAGAATAAACATTTAACACTTAATAACTAAAACAATGAGAAGCATTAACGGAGTCAATCAATTGTTAGGGCAAGACCCAACAATTCAAATGTACCTTGAATTAAGTCAAGACAAATATAGGTATGAAAATCATTGGAGGCATAGGTACTACGAATTTAACCGAAGCGGGCGCATTGATAGGCTTTCACAAATAGGGAATTGGTTGTATGGTGCTGCAATGAATAAGTTTTATGAAATCATGCAGTTGCCAAACGAATACAACTATGAAAGCACACATAGGGGCGCAAAAGTCACTTTGTATTGGAACGGATATGAACGCAACATAAGGCTTAGAATGTGCGCTGATATTATTGGAATATACATTGAATGTGCAAGCAACTCTGAATTTAAACCAATAAGCGGGTATAATCGTTGGTATGTGCGCTCTAATCAATCATTTCAAGAATTGGATATTGAGACGTATTTCCGTAAAAAGATATTGCCAAACTATCTGTTTGCAGAAGGGCTGTTTAGGAACATACAAGTATATAGGAACTTGACAAAACAAGAGGCTTTGCAATGGTACAAAGAGTATGTTAAAAGCCACAAAGACAATATAATTGATATTGACAAGGCTTTGCACAACCGTATTAAGAAAAAACTAAATATGGAACTACAAGACCATTTGCCTATGAATGTAATAACAAGTTTGCTAAAAACAATGGAACGCAAAAAAGTACGGTCAAAGTTGTTTAAACACCCAAACAGTTTTATGTTACACGAAATGTATTCAAATGAGTATGACACCGAAGACGACATGGAAACGTTCATACATGAATACTATTCACAATTCCCTAAAAATGCAGTATTTATTTAACATTTAATAAACAAAACAATGAACACATTAACCAACGAACAATACGACAGCTTAGTGCAGTCTATTGCCTCAACAATCTTAAACAGTAACGATGATTTTGGCATGGGCGAAATGGGCGAATGCTACGAAATGGCAGAGTATATCGTTACTCAATGGGCTGAAACAAATAACATTACATTACCTTAATTTATAAAGTTATGAGAGTAGAATACAAAAAAACAAAAACAGGCTGGAAATTTAGAATTGCAGCAATAACAGACAAAAACGAAATTGTACATAGTTGGATATTGTGCAGTAGACGCCCAAACTTTCAAGAGGCAGAAAAAGCAGCACACGAACACATTAAAAAAAGCCTAATAAACTTTGATAGGTTTCCAACGGTTTCAGAATATCAAGATTTACCTGTATTATTTTAAAACAACCTTAATCAATAAAACAATGACAGCACAAAAAAAAATTATTGCATTGCAAAATAAAATAGCAAAGCAAACTGAAAAACTAACAACAGAAATACAGTCTATTTGCGAACAACTTGACTATCAAAACAGTTCATGTTTTAGCTACAATATTGACAGGCTTAAACAGTTTAATGAAGGGCTGCAAGATTTTAAAATAATTAATTACGCAAGTAAGGAATGCGGAGGCATACAAGCCACAATAGACGAACTTTGCAAGCCAAACGGTATAACAATTGGATATTAACAAACAACGGTGCGCTTGATACCAAAATAAGACCTAAAGGCATAGGCATTAACAAATGATAGTAGAAATAACAAACGAAGGCGAATATTATAACATTTGGATAGGAAACAAAAAGGTGAGAAATATTCGTGCAAATTTAAACTCATTTGCATTTTATGATGATGATATTGAAAACCTAATAGGTGAAAACAATTACAAAAAAGCTTTTCAAGATGGTAAATTTATATTTGAAGTATCTAAAAAGCACCTCGATTTAATAAGCGGTGAAAGAAGCGCACAAACTAAGGCTGAACTTTTAATGTATAATTACTAACCAACTAATTAATAACAACATGAACAAGTACAAAGTAATATTTGCGTACCCATCCGAACCAATTGATAAATATAGCTACATAATAGTAGAAGCAGAAACAGAAGGGAAAGCAAGACTTGAGGCTCGAAAAAAACTATCAACAATGGATGCACGTTTTGCGAATATTTATGCAGCACAAAAACAGAATTAATAACCAATTAATCAATAACAACATGACAAAATTTAGAAAAATTGAATTAAACATTCAAAGAGCAAACGGGTATGGACAATATTATTTGTCTGCTACATACAAGGGGAAATTCATTAAAGTACCTACAACCAATAGCGAATGCTTCGACTGGCTAAATGATGATAGCAATAAAATCAAACACCGTGAAGCAAAGCAATACGCATACAGAACTATCGTGACAGCTTATAATAATAAACTTAATCAATAAAACAATGACAAACATAGTAGAATACAGCGAAAAAGCTATCGCTGTTTATGGCAACACTAAGCCAATCAAAGACAAATTAAAGGAACTAGGCGGGCGTTTTAACCCTCACCTCAAAGACGGTGCAGGGTGGGTATTTTCTAAGTCTAAACGTGAAGCCGTACAGCAAATGATTTCACAGACAATGGGGGCAGTCGTTACCGTTATGCCCGAATCGCCTATATATTCTAAAGATTATGTAAGCACAGCTAAAGACGAACCTAAGCCCATACCTATCAAAAATAAAGGTACAGTTAGCAAGTTTACCGATATTATCGTAACGGGCTTTATGGGTGGCGAATACACTATGCCAAACCACAAAGTTGAGAAGTTTGTCAAAGGTCTGATAAAGCAAAAAGAGAACTTCTATAAAGACAACGAAATTGACGATAATTACAAAATGTCTATAATCTATAAACAACTATGAGCGTACTTGACTTTTTTCTCTTAGCCCTTGTGATGATAGGCTTTGCGTTTATTTATCTAATAGAGGCGTGCTTAACAGACTTTTTCGCATACATTAAAAAAATAATAACAAAACTTAAATCAAAATAACATGAGAACCATTAAACTTTCACACGCTGAAATTGAAACATTACAGCGAGCATTGGGTATTGCAGAAATGCAAATGAGCGAATTAAGACAAAACTACCTAAAAACAGTAGTCAATATTCGTGGCGTTACTCAACTAGAATTAACACGCAAGGAGGCAGACGGAATGTTTAACCTTGAAAATGATTTTTGCGATTTATTGATTAAAATTAAAAAAGGAGAAGCAGACATATGAAATCAGCTAACATAAAAATAGACAAACACAAAGTAAGAGACATTCTAAACAACGCTACATGGGATTATACCTATGTAGGGATGCCACCGAGCAACGCAGCTATGGCTGATATGCTTGAAACTATATCAGATGAAGGGTTTACCGTTACAAGGGTGTCAGAGGCTATTAAACAGCACCAAGAACAGGTTGTTGAGGAGTTTGAGGGCAACGACATTGACGAGTTCACTGCTTATTACATAGGAGATTATGTAGCTAAAAACCTTACAATGTGTAAATTTGACAATGTAAAGTTTGTATTTGATTAAAAATGTATTACATTTGTAGCGGTGATTGATAGTTCGCCAAAACTTACTGTTTGTTGTGGTTTTGGCGGATTATAGCATTGCCACTAACGGTTCGCAAGTATATTTAGTTGCGGATTTAAAATCACAACACTTTAAATTAAGAACAAATGAAAATAGAAACACAAAACTCAAATAAACCACAGAACCAGCAATTGAATATACTTGCTGTTAGGCGTAGTGCTTTATTGTGGTGGAATAAACTAACCAAGTCCAAACAACGTGATTATGAAATGCAAATGTTTGGATATGGTGAATGGTGGGAAGATAATTCATTGCACGAAGATGATATTCTCAAGATGTTTCAGCATTACGCCTAACAATGGCTTTGCGTTCGGGCGGGATTATTAACCACAAAAGTAAATTTGAAAAATGAAAGATAAATTAACCTCAAATGTTTATTCGGAGCAAGATGCCCCGCCTGACGCAAAACCATTGTTACCTGCCGTTTTTTCTTCGGAAGAAATGATTGCGTTCGGCAACTTTATCCGAGATAATTACTATGTAGCAGGTTCTCCAAAAATGTTATCCTATAATCCATCTAAATACCCACACGCAAAAGTTGACGAAATCTTTGTGTATTGGTGTCTTGAAAATGGCAGGTAACGTTATCGGGCTTGGCGAAGTGCCGCTACTCGAAACTTAAATTTTAGCACTAACTGTCCTGCGGCATTTTGCCAAACCCGTGTTATGGGATAGTTTTAAAAACCTTTTAGGGGGTGGCATTTAAACAACAATTAAAAATGAAAGCAACAGTAAAAATTGAAAAAAAAGTTGAATTGAAAACTTTAGTAGTAAAAGCAGGTGTACGATATTACGAAGATGCAACCGTTAATGGTGTTGAAGATACCGAAGGCGATTTAATACCTTGTAAACAGGGTGAATTGTGGTGTCCAATTATTGATATTGATAGCGGTGTAATTACCAATTGGAAACAAGGTGTAAAAGCCGAAGTACATTATAAAGTTTGCGATGCAGGTAGTTATTATTTGCAAGATGCAGAAGGCAATACCATTTTGTCAATTGAACAGGATTATGTACCAAAAATGATGTGTCCAAAAGAAAGTGGTTACGGTGATTATATCATTATGGACATTGACGAAAACGGAAAAATCGCAAACTTTAGACAAACTCTTGACGGATTTGTTGACGAGGATTAACGGTGCGGTGGGAAAAGGTTTTTAAAATTTTCCATAACGACCGCAAACATGAGCAGGTGGGCAATGCTCGACAAACCCACAACATACGCATTAACCGCCCACTTGCTTATGTTTGTTGTTATAGGGCGTTTAAAATTAAAATCATGATATTTAAACTAACTTTTGAAGATGGCAGAATTGACTGGTGTACTGCCAAAAATCAATTACACCTATTAAAATCGTATGATGCTGATTTCGATTTGCCATTGCAGGAAATTGAAACTTTGGAAGAAATTTCAGACGCATTAGCAATGACAACCATGGTTAAAAATACTGACTATGACGAAAACGACCTAGAAGATATTGAAACTATACCACTTTACGATTTAGCAGTGGGTGATGATTTTTGCATAATCGCTTCTACGGAGTTCGATTAAATGCCCTATAACGTTCCCACGCTTGGCGTTCGTTTGGGATTTTGGAAAACTAATGTTCAACTTAAAAAAAGATAAATATGGAAACTAATGTTCAAGGGCAAGGCGTTAGCCCAAATGACGCCAAACGTGTGTTACCTGCCGTTTCTCTTACTTTGGAGCAAATAGAGCAGGAATTAAACAGCGAAATTGATTATATGCTTCAATGCGTTCAGGATAGTATGGGAACTATTGACCCTGATAAAGATATTCAGGATATTGAAACTGCAAGGCGAGTAATGAAGTCGTTGTTTAATGGTGTCGAGTACCGTGTCCGAAATGGCAGGTAACGTTTTCGGGCTTGGCGAAGTTGCCGAACACAAAAGCTAAATAGAAGTACAAATGTTTAAAATTAAGAACGAATGTTGATAGAAGAACAAAACGGCAATTTTGCCAAACCCGTGTTAGGTGCAGTGCCTTTCGTGAACGAGGTTGCTTGTGTTGATTGGGAAGATGCAATTAAGCAAGTTTTTACCAATACTATTGACCTTGTTTTGACTGACCCGCCCTATGGAATGGCTTATAGAAGCAATAGACGAAAAGAAAAGCATAAAAGCATCCAAAACGATACTGATTTAGATTGGTTAGACGATTGGTGCAAAGAACTTAAAAGGGTTTGTAAAGATGATGCACACCTTTATATTTTTTGTAGCTGGCATAACATTGATGTTTTTAAGCAAACATTAGGGGCGTATTTTAATGTGAAAAATATTTTAGTTTGGGAAAAGAATAATCACGGTAGCGGTGATTTGCTTGGTGATTACGCCCCGAAATATGAACTGATAATATTTTGTAGCAATGGAAGCAAAAAATTAAATGGTGGGCGAAGTAGCAATGTTATTAAATGTGCAAAGATGACAACCGATAACCACCCAACAGAAAAGCCAACAAACCTTTTAAGGCACTTGATAGAAAAAAGCACCAATAAAGGCGATTTAGTTTTGGACACTTTTGCTGGTAGCTTTTCAACTGCAAGAGCTTGTAAAGAAATAGGGCGGGATTTCATTTGTTTTGAAGTCGAACCCGAATATTGTAAAACAGGTAAAAACTTGCTTAATGGTGTATCGGTCAGCTTATTTTAGCACGTCTGCTGGCATTGCACCTAACGGTTCTCGGCTTGGCGAGGTTGGGGACTTAAAAGCACAATCGCTCAATTTTACTAAAAATTTTAAATAGAAACACAAATGAACAATTTACCACAGAACCCCCAATCTTGCCAAACCGATGTTAGCGGTAGTGCTTTGTCGGTCTTAGCAAAAGAACTATATTTTAAAGACGTATTAGTTGAGAAATATAGGGAAAATTTCACTTTGGAGTTATCAAAAAGAAAAGTAATTGACAAACGAAACGAAGGTTATCATTGCTGTCATTGCTCAAAAATTTCAAAAAACGAAACTGCTTTTACTCAAAAAGATAGGGTTATTTTCCCTAAAAACAATAATGATGAACTGTGGCTTGTAAATTCTCATTACGATGGTTGTCGTGGATGGGATTAGCATTACCGCTAACGGCAAAGCATACACGAAGGCGGGGCTTCTTTAACCCGAACATACATTTTAGCACTTCGCCCCCGCTTTTGTGTATGCAATGTTATAGGGCGTTTATTTTTACCCACAATGTCAAAAAAGAAAGTAATAGCAATTTTAAAAGAGTTTGAACAAAGAGACTACAAACGTGGTGGAGTGTCAGTAGCACCTGAAATGTACGAAGCAATAGCTGATAAAATTAATAGAGAATTGATAAAACCCGAACAGGTCGTTAAAGAACATTTTAGAATCAATGAAGTTGAATCATTAATTGATATTACTAAAATGTATGATGAAACTGATTTATTTAATGCCTACAAAGCTGGAGAACGCAAACAAACATTTCGCAAAAGAAATGGCTCTGTAATACTTCCAAACGGTTATGAAGGTGTTGATGGCTAAATGCCCTATAACGTTTTGCAGATAAGCGAAGGCACAAATAGCGTTGGCTTTAGCGAGGGATTTGGGCTTTTGCTTATGTGCTGTTACCACCAGTGCTTTTAACGAATTTTAATTTAACAAACAAATGGAAAATAAAATAGGAATAATTGGACACGTTGGACACGGAAAAAATGATGTTGTTCAAGAGTTGAAAAATAAAGGAATTGATGTTGTTGTAATTGACAATATCGAACCTGATGAAAGTTTTGATTTGAATGGTGTAAAATATGCACCTATAAAAACAGAGCAAAGAAAACATAAACACGTTTCATCAAAACTTGGTGGAATTATGGCAATGGCTTCAATGATTTATATGCCTTATATGAATGATTTGTATGGGTATGGAGAAAGCCGATATGAACGCAAATTGCCTGATGGAACTGATATTGTCAAAGAATACGGACTTATTCAAAACAAGCAGTCAAAGTTGTCAAAATGGGAACGTGATATGGTTGTCAGAATATTTGAAAAGAATTACTACCGTGTCTTATAGCATTGGTGGTAACGTTTTCGGGCTTGGCGAAGGTGGGCTTGTAGGATGCTCAAATTTAGCAGAATGTTTCTGCCCACTTTTGCCAAACCCGTGTTAGGTGCAGTAGCGGTTGATTAGTAGAATTTTAATTTTAACAAAATAAATAAAAAACAAATGGAAAGTTTAAACAAAGTATTTACCGAAGAACAAATAAACGATGCTTCAAGTAAGATATTGAAAGCAAGTATTACTAAAATTACAGACGAATTGCAAGGCAAATTTAGTGATGAAATGGAAAGCTGGATTTACGAACACTACCTTAATTCAAAATCTAAAATTGAAAGTGAATTGATTAAGGATATTACAGAAGAATTTATCCAAAATCCGATGCAATATAAATTTGCCAAACTTCGTGAAAAGTTGTTTTTGGATAACAAAGAACAGCTTACTAAAACTTTGACCGATGAAGCAATAATGTTAAGTGTGGAAAATGTAATTGAAAACTACACCCATAGGAACTATCAATTTGAATGGCGTTGGAAAGATGCTATTGTGCAAATAATTGGAAACAACTGGCATAAATTCAAAGATGATGAAAGAGTAAATAATGGCTTACTTCGTCAAATTGAAAACTTAAAATCGCAAGTAAATAGTTTGCAACAGAAACTTAATGATGTCGAAAATGTCATTGCGGAGTAGTGTCGTAGCTATTGCACCTAACGTTTGGTGGCTTGGCGAAGTACCGCCTTGCACAAATGTTGAATTATAGAACAAAGGCTTGTGGCGGTATTTTGCCAAACCACTGTTATAAGCCGTTTTTATTCGTGTTTGGCTTAACAATTTAATTTAAAAACAATGAGCAATTTATTAAAAGAAACTCTTGAATTATTAGAGAGAAATAACAAAAAAGAAACAGATGTAAAATGGGTAGGAACTTCAACTCATAAAACAACTTGGGAAGATTTCAAGAAAAACGCTGATGTTGATTATGATAGTGGTTATGGTTCATCTAAAGTTGCACAAGATTTATTAGTGGTTGGTGAAAATTGGTGGCTTGAAAGAGGCGAGTATGATGGTTCTGAATGGTGGGATTATAAAGAAATGCCAAAAGAACCAACTGAAACTATTGAATTAAAAGCATTGACTGTTAATCAAGCCGATGATTTAGGTTACGATGTTTCGTGTGGTTGGGAGAATTTACTTGCTATCAACGGTGTGTCGTCCTAAAATGGCTTATAACGTTTTGCAGATTGGCGGTCGTTTTAATGCCGCCAATGTGCTGTTAGCTTTAGTTGCCTTGCGTGGGCTTAACGAATTAAAAACAAAAATATGGCAAAAGAGATTATAAAAGAAAACGAACTTAACGTGATGTATCATCATACTGGAATAACAAGATTTACAGGATGCCAATGTTTTGGTGATTGTTCTTGTAATGAAGATTTTAAACCAAGTAAATATGATTATTACACCGTTAAAAGAAAAAACAAGAAAACAACTAATCACCAAACATTAGAAGATGCAAATGTTCGTTGGGATTTTGTCTGTGCGTTGGCAGGCAATTGAAGCTAACGTTGGGTATAAGACCAGTAGCGGATTAAATAGTAATAACTTATCAAATTAGTAGAATGAATATAGATACAACAGAAACAACACAAACCACCGAAACCGCTATTGGTTTTATACCGTGTTATCGGCTGCCTTTCCTTTCTCTTTTCCACGCTGATTGTATGGAAATAATGAAGCAATACCCTGATAAATATTTCGATTTGGCAATTGTCGACCCGCCTTATGGAATAAATATAACTAAAAACAAACGGCTTAATAATAATTCGGCAAATGATTGGGATTCAAAAATACCTTCAAAAGAATATTTTACAGAACTAAAAAGGGTAAGTAAAAACCAAATAATTTGGGGTGGAAATTATTTTATAGAGCATTTGAATAATACAAGATGTTTTATTAATTGGGACAAATTGAACCATTCAGATACTTATGCAGACTGCGAAATGGCTTGGACTTCATTTGATAAAAATGCTAAAATTTTTAAATATATGTGGGACGGAAATAGATACGGATATGAAGGAAATATAAAAGGCGTTGGAAAACCTACAATAAGATTTCATCCAACACAAAAACCAACAGAGGTTTATGATTTTTGCATTAAAGGATTTGCAACTAATGGAATAAAACTTTTAGACACCCATTTCGGGAGTGGCTCAATAGCTTTAGCAGTAGATAAAGCAAACCGATTAGATAAAATGAATTTACACTTAACAGCGTGTGAAATTGACAAAGAATATATTGATAAGGCAATCAAACGAATTTCAGAAAGTATCAAACAAGGTACGCTGTCTTTTTAGGTTGCCGATAACGTTTCGCAGGTTGGCGAAGTTTTTATTTGCGGATTATTAACAACAAAATATAAATAGAATGAAAGAACTAATTGAACAAATTAAATTGAAAGCAGACAGCATCCCAACTAACACAAATGTTAATAGAAGGGTGAAAGGTGCTTATGTAGATTGCTTAATAATGGCGAGGGAAGCAAATAAAAATTTTGCCCAACCTGCTGTTATAGGAATGTTTATGGATTTTTGTCAATCAATGGAATGTGATGGAATACATAACCAAAGTTTAGGAATAAAGGAAGGTGTTGAAAAATACTTAAAATCCATAAATTTCCTATAACTTCTTTATATGCGAACAACAAAACAATAACAACATGAATAACAAAGAGTTAAGTATTGATTACAACGTAATAGTTTATAGCAATCATTTTCACTTTATGGGTTCTAAATTCGCCTTTCGCAAAAAGATGTTGTTTAGGATAGACGGCATACCAAGATACATCCCTCAGTCAAATCAAGGTTGGTGGATAGGCAAAAATCTATTAACCAAAACAGAAGTAGAAAGATTGGTAAGAACAGAACAAGTAGTGGTTGACGTAAGTGATTTGCAATGGTACGAACAAGAACAATTAAGATGGTGTTATAACCTTGAATAACTATGATATTAATAAGAAATAACCAAAACATAATGCTCTACAAATTGAGCGAAACCCACAAAAGGTATATTTTAATAGACACCGAGAACGGGTTAACATCTCCCGTGTTTGGGTGGAAATATTACACTTGTCTTAAAATGTTAAAATCAAAAGACTATAAAATGATTGCAAGTATATTATTTTCGATGACAGAGATAGACGATGAAGATGTGGTGTCGTTAAATAATTTAATTCTTAATGCAGAACTAACAAACGGAAGATATGGTTATCAAAAGAAATACACAAAAAAGACAGGTAGACCTAAAAAAAATATCTAAAATCTCTGACGTGCCTATATTGATAATGTGGGGAAACGAAGCAGCTAAATGTGTTCGGGTAGGTAGTTATAAGTCGGGCGTCAAAGTTGCTATGAAAAATTTAATTAGGTATCCTAAGTTTAAGATAATATACACAAGGGATGAGTTATATGAGTGGTGCGAATACTTTATAAAAACAGAATCCGAGAAGAATATTATAACTAAATCGCTTGCAAGCTACTCAGACAAAACATCACTAATAAATACACGGTTATGACTAAAGCAAGATTACACGGTATTATAAGGCTACTAATAGCCATAGGTGTAAACGTATTGTTTATATATTTGAAAGCATTGTAAGTGTGAAGATGCACTTGAATTGCCCTTTTTAGCTTGGGGAATAGTCAACGGTTTGATAAATACCTAATTCTAAATTTATCTGATTTCTTAGTGACAGCCTTTGTACTATTGTGCGAGGCTGTTCTAAGTTTTTATTTTCGCTTTTTAGCCTATTTGAAATCTTACACGCCTTGCTGTATAGTTCTTTGTACTCCATGTTTGAGTGCTTGGTTGTTGGTGTGTTCTTTAGGCTTTCAATGTATTCCAAATAATCTTTTCCGTACACCCTTACTACGCCCATTTTTAGTTCGTAATCGTCTTTTTGAAAGTGATTAGATTGGGCTGATTGTATGTGGATGTTATGTAGGTTGTATTTTATATTTGAATTGCCACCCCTTGAGAATATATGCCCACCGTGATACTGCTTTGCGGGGGCGTTTTTAGCGGTGCATGGCAATAGGTGGTCTATGAACCTTGCAATCTCTTGAACCTTTCTTTGTAGTAGCTTATCCCATTTTATTGTTTTTTCTTTAGCTTCTTTGTCCTTTTTCTTTTCGGCTTTTTCTCTATCCTTTGCAGCCTTTTTAGCTACTCTGTTTACCTCTTTTTGCCCTTCAATAGTGTTTAGTAGCCAATGCTTTTTGTGGTCTAAGTTAACCCACTTATGCGACAGCGAATAGCGGATAAACGATTCACCGCATCCGCATAGGCATTTGTACTTTTTAATGGAAGATTTCACTATTCAAATATAGTGATAGTGTTGCTGATTACAAAACTATTATTACTAAGCGTGTATGATATTTCATACCTTATTAAGGTAATTTTGGTTAATGAATGATATGCTATATACTTTTAGTGCAAATTACACATCAATACATTTACGCCTATGTTACAATGACTTACGATTCAATGTTCGCATAGCGATTAGTTATATGAAATGCCTTGCTGACCGTTTCCAATTGAAAATCCGTGAAGGAAAAACAAAAAGAAAAAAGCCACCGCACTTTTAAAATTCTTCTTCATAGTCTAATTCTTTACCAGTTAATGCAAAGTATAAGTTTTGTAATTGATGAATGTATTGAATAGGTAAATCTAAATCATTCGCATATACCCCATTTAATTGCCAAACATCAACATTGTTTAAAGTCCAAAAAATAGCGTTTGTTCCATCTTTTTTAAATGCCAATTTTAATAACCATTCTTCTGTTAATGGTATGGGTTCAAATTCAATATCGATAGGAGATTTATCCCATCCTGTTAAGTGCATTAAATTATGTATGTTTATTGGAGTAATTTGTTTAAATATTATATTAGTTTCATTATCACTAACATAAACCAAATTTCCAATTCTTAATTCGCTTGCTTTCATTTTTGATATTTTTTATTTATGTAATTTTATTCTTCGGGGAATAATTTTGAGTAAAACTTTTTAAATTCTACATCTATATCAAACTCTTTCTTTAACTGATAAGCTCCAGAGCCAAGCATAATTCCAGCTATAAAAAACTCTTTCATTTTTCGTTGCTCAAAAGTTAGTGTTTCGTCAAATATTTCATCAAGCGACTTGTCTTTATCAATATCGTTTTCTAACTCTTTTTCAAAGTTTTGCAACACCCATATCATCATGTGTTGTGTTGGTGTTTTTAATTCTTTACTTGTTTCCATGTTATTTATTTTGTTTGTTATAAGTTTCATTATAATAATACACAGCATTTGAAATTGCATTATCAAGTTTGCTTAGATATTCCATTCCGTAAGGCGTTTTATCATTTAGTTGAAATGAAAAAACGCCTGCATCGACTATTTGACCTTTCTCCATTTCTTTAGCTTTCTCTTTTAATTCATCAATATGTTTTTGTTGCAAAGATATTGAAGGAGTTAGTTGCTCAATTAACCATTCTACTGCTGTTTGTTGTTTCATAATTTCATCCATTTTATATAGTTTCTATTAATACATCTTTGGTAAAATTCACTATCCGTATATTCAATGTAATATTTGTTTTTTTTGTTGCTAAAAACAACAATATCCCAATCATTTAAAGGGAAGTTGTTTTCTAAAAAATTATTCCATTTCTGTACTTTTTCTAATTCTAAATAATAATGAGCATCTAAATTGTCCATTTGATAACCTTCTTTTTTAAGGTCTTCAATTAATGTTTGTATAGCTGTTTTTTCCATCGCTTTTTTTTCTTTTTGTTTTTCTGTTTATTGTTTCAATTGAGCTTTATCGTAAATAAGTCGGCACTTCATATAACACGGGTTTGGCAAAATGGCTTTCCGACACACAAGCCAACGCACAAAAGCCACTTCGCCAAGCCCGAAACCGTTATTTACCTTTTAGCCTATCGCTAATCACTCTAAAACCTTGTAAGCAATCGTCAGAGTTATGGTACTGCAAAACTTCAACCGTGCCGTGTTCGTGTGTTATCTCAACAGCCGAACCACTTGCGCTTATTACAGCCCTAAAATCTACTACCCCGTCTAAATTACGAGTGTCTTCGTTATGTATCACCTGCATAATATAAATTTATTTAGTTTGTTATGAATTAATTGAACATCGTTAGCTATTGACTTGTTATATAAGGCTAAGTCGTTAATAAGGTCACGCCCATGTATGACAGTTGTATGGTCGTATCCGCCTACCTTTTCGCCTATTTTACTTAGCGAGATATTGGTGTATATCCACGAAAAATGAAAGTACAAATACCTTGCTTGGGCAATCTCTCTCTTGCGGGTTTTTCTACCCACAAATTCTATGCTTTGACCCGTATGCGAACACACCGCATCTAATATATCATCCAACGTAGCGGTAACTTTTATTTCGTTGATTCGGGATATATCCGCCCTACCTACTGAGTAATATGGTATCAAACTAACTGTCATGTCTTGTGTTTTTAGCTAACAGTAACTTGGTGCGCATAAGCGAAGTATAAAATAATATCTGCCTATCCATTGCTGATAACCCTTCGTTGGGGTCAACTGTTTTTCTGATTTGTGGCTTTGGGTAAACCGAGCGAAGAATGTCGCTGCATTGCTTTAAGTTGTTTGTGTTCATGTTATTAAGTATTAAATGGTGAATCTTGAGTAAACATTAATTCAATAGCTAACATATCACCCTCGCCCGTTGCGTCTGCTATCCATTTTATAAGTTGAAAAGGTATGGGTAGGTAGCTAGTATTAGATGATAACACTTCTTTAAAACGCACCCAATGGAACGAACCTTCGCCTAAATAGAGTTTAACTTTTTCCCGCACTTCGGGCTTCAATCTTTGGAATAAATTAGTCATGCTTTAATTGTTTAACGGTACAAATATATAGTGGTTAGTATTTTATATGCAAGAGTTATTTTTAACTTGCTGATAATTAGGCTATTTAATTTTAATAAAGTAGCCAAACTTTACTTTTTTATCCAAGTCGTCACCGCCAAAAGTAACGGGTAGGTCTTTTTTTGTGTCGCTGACAATGTATTTACAGACAATGTTGTTGTTTACGTCAACGACCTCGATGATATTGTTGTCGCTTTTTATCCTAAATTGATTGCCAATTTTGATGTTGCCTATGTATGGCTGTGATTTGGTTTTTTGTTTCATATTATTTTAATTTTCGTTGTTTGGTGTTTCGATAAAATACATACCGTTATTAATAGTTAAATAGTTGTTTTGTATGTAATATTGCTTAAACTCTGCGCTTTTACTTATTGGGTATCCATACCTTTGTAGTGATTGTTTAAGCCTTGCTGCAAAATCTTTCATGCTTAACGGTTTTACATCATAAAATGTGTGTTCTAACATCTGCTTGTGGTCGGAATCTGTCATCCTATATGGATTGGTTTCTATCCGCTTGCCCGTTGTGTCTTTTACAACATCCTCAAACATAACACCACCTTCTACAAAGTTAAATGGATTTGTATCTAGAGGACAAAAATTATCTAAATAATATCTCCTACGTTTAAAATCATACATAAACTCTATCTCTCCTTCATGCCCTACTATTTTCTTCCACCTAATCTTCGCAGACTTGAATATACATAATGGATTATTAGGCTCTGAAATCTTATACGGTCTATGCCAAAACAATATATTATCCATCATATTATTCCACATTGCACCTCCCGCAATATTAAAAACATCAGGACAAGGATAGTCTTTTTCTCCATCTACTTTCCTTAGTTTTGTAGGGTGTGCTATAATGCACGAATATAAGTCATGGTGTTTTACAAAATTACTCATATCTGCTAAGAACGCTTCTAAATACTTGTCGTCTCTGCCCGATGTGGATGTATAATCATTCATTAACCTATTAAATGGGTCTATAAATATACCACTCACCCCTTTGTGCATTATTAGTCCTAAGAACTTTGATTTTATATACTGTGGTGTTGGTGCTAATTCCTTTGGATGAACTACAATAAAATGTTCCGATAAAAAATCTGCTATTTGTTCTATACTGTCTTTATTGGGGCGATGTGGGTTTGATGGGGTTATGTCACAACCAACCAACATCTCGGTTAATTCTGTGTAGAATAATTTTGACGGCATATTTTCAGGCACAAACAACGCCCACTTAACACCATCGTTAATTGACTTAATAAGCATTAGCTGTAACATAACACTGGTCTTTCCGTGATTACCCGCGCCCGAAGTTAAAGTCCAATCCCCTCTTTTCCATTTAAAGTGTTTGTCAAGTTCGGTATAGTAGGTAGTTTCTGCCGAACCATAACCATTGTCATACACGTCTATAACTCCGTCAAAATCGCCAAAAATTATATCCTTATAGTCAAACTCTGTTTCAAAGTATTCTATATCCCTTTTAAACTCCATTGTTTGAACATACATCTCCTCTGTTTCAAACTTCTCAGTTGCATACCTACCGCTATTTGTTTTATATCCTTGCTGAATAGCTTTAATCATTTCAGATTCACTAAAGTCATTGTTTACATGAATTTGATTTGATATTAGGTATTGCGCTTCTGACATTGGGACTCCGTACCTACATAACGCACCTGCAAGCACAAAAACAAACGTGTTACGATTCCCGCTTTCAAAATACCTTGAGTTTTTAGATTGCCATTTCAAAAGGTTCTCAAATATTGTAGAATACTCCGATATTTCAACTTTCTTAACAAACCTTTCCTCACGCTTTTCGTAAGTCTTAGTATAAATTTCCGACTTTTCGTTTATGTAAATGTTCGGGTCGTAACTTTCATAGCAAAACCTACTTTCGTTTATACAGCTTTTATCCATATCGGGATGCGCTTCCAAAAGTGCTTGATAGTGCTTTCTATGGTTTTCAATAATTGGTGGAACTCTAACCAATGCTTTTACCCCCTCACCGCTTGGGCTAATCCACGCTGCGTATATGTAGGGTATTTTGGATAGCTGCTCTTTTTTTACCTCAACATTATCAACACTATCAAAGTCTATACATAGAAAACCACTATGGGTTAGCATATCCTTGTCATTTCGCTTAGAAAACGTACCACTAAAGGTAATTGATGGCAATAGTCCTTTATTTTGATTATAAGACACTTTATCCATCTGTCTTAGGTCTTCTATCCTTTTTCTACTTTTGCCGTCTCTAATGCGATATAGTGCATCTAAAACGGGTATTGTGTATTGACTTGTGGTGTCTTTATTATTTTCATATATACTAACTATGCTCATATGTTGTGTGTTTTATATTTTTCTATCTTATCTGCCCTTGTCATAAACTCAGGGGTTATGTATGTGAATTTAGTCTCAATGTGATATGGGTTGTTTTTGACATTTTCTAATGCGTCAAGCAACTCTTGTTGTTCATACCCTTCTTTTATCCTTGCATTGTATGATGCTATTACTTTCTTTATCGGTCTGTGATTTCTATTAAACATCATGTTGAACGTCTCTAACCAATCTTCAAACATTTCTAAATCGTTATTTAAATTAAATTCTTTATCATTTACATTACCATTACCATTACCATTATCATTATCGGCTTTTTTGGGTTCTAAAAAAAGCGGTGGGTTATTTGGCTTTTGTTTGCTTTTAGGTCTGCCACCTGATAAACCATTGATTCTGTTTTTATTAACCACCTTTTCATATTTATCATTATCAAGCCTAAATTGATTTTTGAAAAATTGGAAAGCCATGAATATTCTATTTGTGTTTGCGGGTTCTTTGTCTAATAATTGATATTCAAATATTGCCCTAAACAATTGCCCTAAATCATCATTTGAAAGGTCTTTTATAGGCTCGTAAAAAGACTTGTAGATTAAAAACGATTCTCTCATATCTCAAAGCCCTCCAGTCTATACAACGCGCCTTCATAATCCGAACAACTCCACGCCCAAAAACCAAACGCCTTGTCACTTGGGTAACTAATGCAATTAAATTGTTTGTTGATTCGTTTCTTGAATACTTCAAAGTGTGTAGAATAGCCTGTACTGACTTCGTATATGTACCCTTTTTCAGTTTTGTTTTTAAGGGTAAACCTAAACCCTTTAACTTGTCCTCTCCCGATAAACTCAGTAGATAATTCTTTTACATTTTCCATTTGTTTTAAAATAAAATACCCTACTCCATCAAAGGCAGTCCACTTGTGCAAGAACGCACGATAGGCAATGATGTTTCGGGAATGTTTTTAATTCTTTCATAGTGAACTGCGGTACAATTATAAGACTATTTCCTTGATTTACAAAAACTCAGTTTCCCAATAGTCGCTATCATCCACTTCACTTTCTACATCACCACCGCAATCGGGGCATTCTAAATGAGAAACCTCTTTGTCAGCATCCAACGGTGATGTTGGGTAATCTTCTACCTCGCAATCTGATTGTGAGTAGTTTCTGTCGCAGTTAGGGCAGTACATCATGGCTTTACACTTAAATCGTTTTTCATTTCGTTAATGAAATCTTGTGGCATACCTAGCTCAATCGCTGATTCGATAATCGCTTCTAAGTAATCCCTATCTTTAGCCTTGTCAAAGTCTTTGCGTATGTAGTATTTTAACGCTGTTCTTTGCGCTAATATCTGTTGGTATTCTTCGATTGTTAATTGTAACATAGTTTATAAATTAAGGTTAAAAATAATATAGCTGAGTAGATTAGAAATGTAGTCAGAAATGTAACGTACAATATCTTTTTGGTCTTTGGGTTTAGTTCCATTGTTATTAAATTATAATCAATACTTTTTGCACTGTCATTCAATGAATTATAAATCAAGGTTCGTATAGCGTAGCAGTTAGCAGAAAGCACTACTGACCGTCTTCGTTTGACAATTTTTTCCATCCTACTACTTTCTGTTTGTCTTTTAATACCCAATTATTAAAGACGCAATCGACTATTTCTTGATACTTCCACACATTCTTGCATTCTTGTTCATGTTCAATTAACGCAAGATATTTACCATCAAATTCAGGCATACCAGTTTGCCACATATTCCACCTGTCAAAAGTTTTCATTATTGCAGTTGCTAAGTGGTATCCGTTTTCGTTTGCAATTTCTTTCCTTACTTGAGTGAACATTTCAAAGAATGCTTCACTTTGTTTCGAGTTTTCCATTTGTATTTCTAATTAAGTTTTACTAATTAAACCGTGCCATCTGCTAACAGCACCTATGCGCCATTAAAACGAGCGCATAGCTGCGATCCGAAATAAAAATTATTCCGTGATGCCTAACGCAATTTTTTGCTCTTTGGTCAATATATCGCCATATTTTTCAAGTATTTCCTTTGGTGTCAAATGTTCTATTTTCACACCAAAAATTGCTTCTTTCTGCTTGTCAGTTAATGGGTCTAAGTATTTTAACTTTATATCTTCCATAATAATTTTTACTATCTGCTAACAGCGTATATACAAGATACACATACAAGCATTTGTTTATAATTTGAAGTTTATCGTTTGACGTACCTCGTATATACGAAAACCGTTAGCTGCAAGGCTACGACCTCGTTACATAAAGAGCATTTTCTACTTCGTCAAACTTTGCATTGATTTTCCAAATATCATGTAAACCCAGTTTGATTTCACCATCATCCTTAATGCAGCTCCCGTCAATAATCCAATGTTTGAAAGTAATCATCTTGCCATTTACTTTTTTCTTTTCAAGAACCCATACAGTAAAGCCACCGTTTTTATTGACTTCAACTTCAATGTTCTTTAAATCTTTTTTTGCTACTTTAATCATCGTTTTTTATTTAAGTTCCTACTGATAAACCGCCCAGCAGGTAACAGCGGTTTGGCAAAAGCTGCCATAAAGTTTCGTTCGAAAATTGAGCATCCGTTAGGCAGCCTTCGCCAAGCCGCAAAACGTTATCGGCAACCCTAAGAAATATCACCGAAAGTTTCATCATAGTATTTTTCTGAAAAGCACCCGTATTTAGGTGCATAATGTGCCTCCATTATTTGCTCTTGCTCTAATTCTTTTGCTTGTAAAATAATGTCTTCAACGATTGTTTTGTTTTCGCTAACTTCATTTATTAATCTTTGAAAATGTTTTGATTTTTTTAACTCATTAACCAAATAATTTACTGCGGTTTGTTTCATTTTGTTTATTGTTTTTAATTTGATAATTCCGAAAGAAGGGCAGCCGATAACATCACCTACACGCTATTTTTCCTCCCTCATTCCAACGCTCACAGCGTGTAGCTGCAAAACGTTATGTGCTATGTTTCTTTATATTGTTGAGTTTGTTTCGGTAATCTAAGTTCATCTTTATCTTGACACGCTTAAATGATGGTATCATTCTTGGTTCGCCCGTAAATTGCAATGCTGTTCTTGGCTTGTGCTTTACCACCTCGATAGTCCCAAACCCCCTTACAAACAACGAATGGTTTTTATAAGTGTGCTTTTTTAGTTGCTCAATAAACTCAAACGCTTGCTCGTTTGTTATACCCGCCTTTCGTGCTATGTTCAAAAAGTCGTTATCTCGCTTGTTTAGTTTCATTAGTCCTCTAGTTTAGCCTTTATTTTGTTGATAATCATTTCTATCTGTTGTTGGTAAAAGTCTTTAAAGTTGTCTGAATTACCACCTAATTGCGTATGTAAAACATAAAGCACATTCCTTAGTCTTTGGCTTGGACTCTTAACACCTATGTCTAATTCGGTAGAATCCAACATGGTTAGTTCCTCTGCATCCATTACTTCCTTATCCGCAAAGTATAGCACGCCCATCTTATTATGTAGGTAAGCCACGTCTAATACCCTATCTGTTGCCAACTCCTGAGTGCTAAAGGTTAAAGTAAACGACTTGTCTTTGCGTGGTCGGTAGCTTTCTAAACACACCGACAATATCATGTTTCTGCTCATACTGTTACCTTTATTGAACTTGTTGAACTTTTAACGGGTGGAACAATAGATTTAGCTTCGCCATACTTGTCAATTACATCAATAGCTTCTGTTAGTGATTTTAATAACGTTTCACGGTGTTTTTTCTTTTCTGCTATATCTTTTGCTTGTTGGTCTAATTCGTTCCATTCCGTGTCATTACAGCCACTAAAATCGTATTTAGTTCCAACCTCCGCTAGTTCCATTTTCAACCCTTTGTAATCAAACTTTTTAGCCCCGTACTTTTCTGCTTCGGTGCGTGCCATATCCATTAAAGTAGGCTTTACATTCTCAAACACTTTCTCAAAACACTTTTGAAACCTTAATACGTCTAAAGGATTTGCGTTACCCGATTCTAATTCGCTTATCATTTTATTACTAAACGCTGCCACCTCGTCTTTGCTTGAGGGGAATATTGACATTGTGCTTATTGTTGTTTCCATTATTTTAATAGGTCGTTAAGTTGTTGCTTGAAACTGTCGTTTATATCGTATAAGTGTAAGTTTGACTTTACCAACTCTGAATTGCCAGCTTCGATTGCTGCTTTCATCTTGTCGAATATAGCTTGAGTAAAAGGCACTAACTTTTTAGCTACGGGTGTTGGTGTTTCATCGCTGTGGTGATTGTCCGCATCGTCTATCTTGCCCGTTGGTACAAGGAAAGTATATAACAATGTGTACTTCAATGCGTAGGTAGTAGCCTTGCCCGCCCCTTTGTCTTGGCTGTCAACACCATGCCCATAACCGCTTAGTTCTATACTTTGCCCGCTTTCGTGCAACAATAGATACTTGGTTTCTACTTCTGTAAATACAGATTGCTTTTGCTTGGTGTAATTACCGCTTGCTTCTTCCCAACGGTCAATTCTTGTTTGTGTCCTTACTTCAATAGGCACAATACATAAGCCGTTTTTAGCCATTGACGAGCCTATGATTTTTTTAACTTCTTGGTCGGGTACACCTTTATAAGATGATTGCCCTGTCCCAACTGTCATGGTTTTGTCTACACCCTTGACATCGTTCATAACGGCAAGGATTGCTTTTGCGATTTGGTCTTTTTTGTCTGTCATAATTATTATTGATTAACGGGTACAAATATATAACTGTTAGATATTTATTTGCAAGTATTATTTTTTACTTCTATGTAACGTGCTGAAAATTAGTCGAATAAAATAGCCCTCGATAAACACGAAGGCTATTTCTGCTGTTAAACAATAAGTGAATTATGACTAAACACTATGCAATATTACTTCCTAATCCACACAAAACAAAATAAACCTAATAAAAAAGCTATCAACAACACATACCAATACTGTTTAAACAGTTCTGACATAGTTGGTTTCGGGCAATTTGTAGGCACTTTTATTTTCTTTGTGATGTTAAAATACACATACCGATACTCTTTGTTTTTAGCTTTGAAGTTTAACTTTCTTGTTTTGGGATTGTAAACTACATCAACTTTGGTTGTGCTGTCATCTACTAAGGTTATTGTCGTGTCTTTGCCTTCTGATATAAGCGATTGAATTAAGCTGTTTAGGCTATCTATTTGCAGCCCGAACTTAACGCTGTCACCTTCAATTTTAATGGTGTCGTGGATGATTACTTCTACGTTTACGGTGTCTTTAGAGCAAAACTTTTCCTTGCATTGCCTTGCCGAGTAGCAACTACTTAATAGTAGGATTATTGGTATTATTATTTTCATGTGTCAAATATAAACTTTTAAATTAAAATAGTTAGGGCAAGATTGAAACTTGCACGGTGTAAACTTCGCAGGCAACCTAATCGAATTGATTCAAGGCAATACACCTTACCACATTAGCGTCTAATTCCGCCACCTAACTATTTTTTACAAATATAATAATTGTTCGGTTATTTAATGTTATTTAAATCGTAAGCATTTAGAATTGAATCCTTGTCAACAATAATATTATGTATCTGAGTTTTATCTCCATCATTATCCCTTTCACAAAAATCATAATCTCTTAAATCTCCAAAATAACTATCCTCAGAAATGCAATTCCAATCAGCTTTTTCACTAGCTTTCTTCAATGCAGCTTTAACGTGTAGTTTAGCGAACCTAATCATTTGTTTTACTACTAAATGCGTGTGCGCCTCACAAGTCTTGCCGTCTTCGATTAGCAAGTGGTTTTGTGATAGTAGGTCTTTTGCTGTTATTTGTTTCATAATAATTATCTTTTTATTGTTCATGCCTTTAAAAATTAAACAGCGAGGACTTTTTAAACACCCCTGAATAAAAGTAACATATCTTCACAACTATAACCGTTTGTTTAATTAAAAGTTGAATTGATTAGTTTGCCTCGCTGTCTTTCACTGATAGCCCATAACACAAATCAAACGCCATAAATTCCTTTTTTGCTATTGCTTTAGAGCATCTATATACTTTTTGAATAAGGCGGGTTGCGTAGGCTTCAAATTCGTTATGCTGTTCTTGGGTTATCTTGTTTTTGCTATACCACCCTTCTTCTTCGGTGGCACTAAAGTCCTTACCTATCATTTCTAACTCATAGGTGATTAAGTGTTCTGCTATGTTGTGTTTGTTAATCTTTTGCATGACTAATAAATTACTCCGTCAATGATTGATTTCTGCTGCACGTTATAGTTTCCGTGCTTGTCTAATTTCAAGTGAATAAACCCATGTGTCCATTGATTAATAGGCATATACGCAGGATACAAATCACAAAGGCACGCATTAGAATAACATGAGTAAGGTTGCTCGTCTAAATTCCTTCCCATGTCTTTAGTTTCCCTATGAAAATGGTTAGTTATAGCTGACTTGTTTAGTTTTAATCTAAGTGTTCTTGCAGGGTTTACACCACCGCTTGTCATACCAACTTCATGCCCATGAAATATAGCTATCTTGCCCGCATAGATATACCTCTTGTCGGTTATGTTGATTATGTTTAATTGGTTCAATCCTAACAATTCGGGCAATGACGTTCCCTCAATGTCTAATAGTTCGGGTGCTTTCTGCATTATCCACTTCTGATACCTCACGCAGTTGCCCGTAAAGGCAACTTTACCCTCGTACCTTGTTATGATAGTTCCTAAAGGCATCTCTACACAATAAACCATGTCGTTATACGGTATTTTTGTAATAGAAGACGTGTCTTTAGCTACTTGCATATCCTTGTCTATTAAATTAAAACCTACTCCATCATGCTGTCCGCTTGTAGGTATGTTTTTTACATCACCTATCTTTACATTTCTCGCCTCTACAAACTCATTGCCAATCAAAACCCTATGCTTGTCAGTAACCAATTGCCTTGTATAGTTATTGCTAATGTCATATATGTCGCCTTCGTACATTCTTTTTATAATAGCATTAGGCAAACTGTATGATATGTTTCTGTTTTCATCAAACTGTGCAACCATATCACCCTCTTTTAAATCGGTGAATTTTACAAACCCATTTTCGGTTAATATTTCGGTGTCTCCCGTCATGCAATGATTTCCGTTCTTATTGATAATCAACGCTTTAGGAAACATATTTCTTAGTCCTTCTAAGAAGATTTTAGCTGCTGCTATCTCATATCCGACACTACGCTTTCTTAAATCCTTCTCGTGCCTTGAAATCAACGCAAAGTCCAATAAGTCTCCGTTGATTATAATAGTATCTACGTTTTGCTCTGCACCATATTCTAATGCAGCAAATATCGCTTCGTCATTATGGTAAGGTATATGCAAGTCGCCAATAACAAGTATGTTCCTATTGGCTTTAGGTATGTGGTAAGGTTCTTCTCTTTCCGTATCACCCTTCGGCATAGCCTTTTTTAGTTTAGCCAATTCAGTCCTAAAATCTACGTTAAACTCCCTACTTATGCTGCCATGCGACCCCGTTATTGTCCTTATGTAATCTCTTACTTCTTCAACAGACAATAAAAACTTAGGGTTTTCTTTTACAAATTTCTTTGCCAAAGTTTGCTTCGGGGTGTTAGGAAACTTCAAAACCATTTCACGAATTAATGCGTGGTGTGGTTTACTGTTCCTGTTCGATGTTTGTTTCATATATATTTTTTAAAGATGTATGCACTAATATCAGAGCCATTCTCTTTATGTTGTCTATCATTGCTTTTTCTTCACTATCTGCCATCCCGTAATCGTAACAATCACACACAACTAAAGAGTTTAATGACGCTGCAATTAATTCTGACGGTCTTTCGGGTTCTTCGTAAACTATGTCGTCTGCTATTTCTTCTTTTTCGTCAGTCATAATTGAAAAATGTATTACAAATTTAAAGGTAATTTTTAGAAACGCAAATTAAATTTTATTTAATGTGTCCATATTCCGCCCGTACCGAAAATGATGGACAAAATTTTATGAACTCTTTTGGTTCTATTATTCCGTTGTTATTCAAGTCTTTACTAAAATCTCTATGCCCTAATATGTTTGCTTTAGGGAACTGCTTTTTTAGTTCGGTAACTACTTTAAGTAGCGCATCTTTTTGTGCGGGTGTTCTTGTGTCTTTGCCATTTTCACCACCCTTATAACATACATGGATAGAATATTTATTGTACCCTGCAACCCCGTTGGTTGGTTTAGAATAGTCTGTTAGCTTTTCAATCTTGCCATCATGCCCGATTAATATATGGTAGCCGTAAGACTTCCAACCTAACTTATGTAACCAATAAGCCTTAATGCTTTCGGTTGTTTGGTGTGCATTTGCGCCCGTGCAATGTACAACTATCCATCTGATTTGTCTCATAACTTTCCTTCGTATATGTTTTTGTCAGTCCGTGTGTTAGTCCAAAACTTAAATGCGATTAGCGCAGTTGCTATCCCCCACTTAGCCCACTCATTAACGATAGGCATTGCGTTTAGTTGTGCTTCTAACACTATAATAAGTATCAAAGCATAGTCGCCAATTTTTCGCCATTTTCGTGGCGTTGGCTTCTTGTAGTTTTCAATTAGATGTTTCATGTTTGTACAGTTTTTTTATTCCGTATATCAATGCGAAAACTACCAAAAACAATAAACCATTATTAATGGGTAGCACGTTATCGTTTACGTTATCACACGCATTCGGATGTTCTATGCACCAACATTCGCTAAATGGTTCACAATCTCTCATTTTGATTTGGCGTTTTCATGTTCTTCAATCATTAGCTTCATCATCTGTGGGATATTTAGATTGCTAATGTTATTTACCTTATGTAGTATCTCTTTGGTGATTTCTTTTTGGGATGCGTATTGCTCACGCTGTAAGTTTCTATCCCCTTCGTATTTGACTTTAAACACTTCAAAGTCTTGTTTAAATGAATGCATTTCGTCTTTGGTTTTTATAAATGGTTCTATTGAATCTTGTATTGCCTTGCTCATTTCTTTCTTGCTCACATATATAGAACTTAACCATAACTTGTTTACACCCCAAGCCGATACTATGCCACCAAAAATAACGCTGCCTATTTTGATTGTTAAATCCGTTATGTCGTTTATTACTCCGATATTCATCTACCTTGACCTTTATATTGTTTAACACTTTGATGTTTGTTGTATCTTTTAACCGCACGACCTTTCTTGCGAGTGCCGAAATTAACTTTATTTGCTTTGGCTTGTGCTTTCATGGTAACTCAATTATTTTAGGTTCAAAATTAGACGGCTGCAATTCTTTAACCCATGCAATATTTGATTTGTTCACTTCTGTTTCAGAAATAAACCAATCGTTATTCACATCTTGAATAGGATAGTAATAGCTACTATCATCAAATGTAAGGTTTCGCAATTCGTTTGCTTGTTGTTTGGTTATTTTATACATTATACTCATATCCTTCCTAATGCTATCATGTAATCTTCGATAATTTGTTCCATAACATTCAACTGAGTACCCGTTTGACCTGCTGCATGAAACTGAAATCCGTATTTTCTTACGCTGTAACCAAATGGCAAGTTGTTAAAGTTTACACACATCAGATATTGTTCAAGTGTAGGCTCAACAATACTGTTTCTTGAATTGGTCGTATTAGTACCTCGTATGTTCTTGATTTCTTGCGTTCCATTCACTCTGCTTACGGCATGGAAACCTGTTGAATCCGTACTAACTGGTGCTGCGGGCGGGTCATCTTGATTTAACGCTGCAAACATAAAATCAGCAGTCCTAGCCCTTATCATTGTTTGGCTATTTCCTGCACTCGAATCAAACACTCCCATATCATATTGGTCGCCCGTACCCGAATTGGTAAACGAGTAAAAACCCATTGATACGCTATTAATGTCTGTAACAGAACCTAAGTTTAAATGAGTTTGTGCATATCCGTTAGTTCCATTACTTACTTCACCATAAGAATCAAACGTAACGCCACCAAAATATGTTTTTCTATAAGCAGCATTAGTATCGGCAGGATTACACATATTAAATTTAGCCACACTTGCGCTTGCCCCAAGATTAGGGTATAAAGTAAAGCATTGTATTGTAGATGTATAACCCGACATATTCCATCCTGATGCATAATAACCTGCGGTTTTTAATGCAATAAAAGCATCGTTAGTAGCCGTTATAGTAGTCGGGTCAGTTATTCCTGCTGCTGTTAAAAACGCTTGTGCGTCAGGGTCAAGGTTGCTACCACCACCGCCTACAAAACGATACTTATTTATGCCTAACCCAAGCCCTATCATTATGGCTGTAAATTAATATTGTTACCACCGTACATTCTTACTGTACCCGAAGTTAATGTTACCGAAGTAATATAACCATAGATAATAGTACCCGCACTTAACGAAATACCCGTTAAGCCCGCACCGTTGCCACCGTCTATTGTCATAGCAGATATGTTAGCGTCTGCAATTACTTGTAACGCACACCATTTGCCCGTTGTGGCTGATGTGTTTGATATTGTAACATTGCTTCCACCGTTCAATCCCAATGTGGTTTGAAACGAATTGAGAAACAGTCTATAAAGTTTTTCTAACATGATATGTGTCTATTATTTAGGACAAAAATAATTAATTAATTCTATATTACAAATTGCTATTTTGTTGGTAGTCTAAATCTTGAGTAAAACCTTGCAAATACGTTCTCCATTTTGATAGCTAACTTAGTGGCAAACCTTAGTCTTATTGACGTTCCAATTACCCTATTCTCATTGATGTCGCACTTGTTAGACGTTCTGTACTGCTGTCTGTTATAAGTCCAATCGCTCGGTGAGTTTTCAGACAATACATTTACGTCACTAATAGATGTTAGGGTTGGTGCGTTGTTGTCAAGTTCAGCACCACCTAAAGTAATAGATGTCGCTAATATCGACTTTTGTACGCTATTGTACTTGTTTAGTACGGGTTCTATTATCATTTCCCCTTGTTTGTAGTTGTCGTTTACTGCATACCACCTAAGTATTCCCGTGCCACCTTCGTTCAAAAAAGCAACTCCGTAATTGCTAATGACATTAGGGATAATAACTCTGTTGTTATACATGAAGTACCTATGTGGTAGTATTGAATAAAACGTAGTGAAAGCGTTTCTCTTTTCGTTATAAACCAAAGTCCATTCATTGTAATAGTTATTATTGGGGCGTTCTATATACTCCCATAAGTCAGGCGTGAAGAAAGGATTTGTGGTTACGTTATCTTCTAAGCATATGTAAAAATCAGTATTGCCCTCAAATGTTTGGAAAGCAGGATTACTAAAGGAAATAATATCCCCTTCCATATAGGTTTCTTGTGACGACCATGCTGTTACTTCTGCCGTGCAATTTGACGTGATGAATAGATTAGCTTTGTTAGCGTCATAGCCCATTGTTATGTCGAACTCATCTTTGATAAACCTTGTTGTGTTCATAAAGAATGTACGCATATTATTTACGTCACTTAATATCTTTATTCCATCACTACCGTACCTTATAAATTTCTTGTAAGGTGTGCTATACCAATACAATATAGGGTTGCCCGCAGCGTTCTTAGCTAAGTACGTTGCGCTTGTTAACTCCGTACCTAATGTAGATACTTTGTTTCCGTTTCTTGAATACACACCACCCGTACCCACAACTACATCTCCCGTTGTGCTACCTATTAAAGTGTCGCTTTGATAAGGCAACATAGTTACAGCATCCCTTTGTACCGCAACTAATCCGTTACGCATATCGTATAGTCCTACACCCGCACCGTCTTTAGGGTCTAAGTCGTAAAAGTTTAACGGCAATATTATCCTATACAAGTCTAATGCTGAATTGATTGGTTTCTTTTCGGTGTAGTAAATTCTTGATTCGGTCTTGCCGTCTTGCTCTATCCTTGCATCATATACCTTTTCTGAATTAATATTGTTCTTAGATATATACCCAAAGTTGTAATTAAAGGTTTCCTCTCTACCGCTACTGTTGTTTAGCCAATCTACAAAGTCTCCATCATAAGGGAACATAGGATAGTCTGAATCCTCTGTGTATCTTAATTGCGTGTTAACTTTGTTTTGTGAGTAGAAAGATATAGCACCCGTTCTATACACACCGCCTAAAGCCTTGCTGCCATAATTTAGTTTAATCATGGTCTTTTGGGTATAGGTATCTCCACCCCAAACTATTATGTTGTTTAGAATGTTAGGTGTGCTTTCGTCTACGTCTATGAAATGTACGGGCTTATAGTTTAGTGAGTCTAATTTGTATGTAGGAAAATCTTGTGTTAATACTTTAGCGTAATAAACCCCGTAGTCGTTAGGGATTGTAGGTAGCCCACTATCTTCTAATACCATTCCATACCCTCTAAATGTAGAAGTAGTATTGTCAAAGTCTGATGCGTTGTAAAAAGACAACCCTCTTTTAGTTCCCGTTATTTCGTCTAATACGTCTGTGCTTGAGTTAAATCCGCACGTTTCCATATCCTCAATAGCTATATCGGTTATAGGTACTGTTATGCTTGCGTTATCATTGGCTTCGTTGTCCATGACAATTTCTGTCATGTAGCCATAATAATTGTTACCCGCAACTCCGTCTATTTGATTGTACCCTTTAGTGGTGTTCTCGCTTGCGTTTGCGTACACCCTTAGTATATCACCGCTTGCATATGTTAGTTCGGTTCTGTTAAACAATGTGTCTGCCGAAACAAACGCACCATATCTTCTTAGGTACGACTTGCTTGGGTTGGTATTAACGGGGCTTGTGCCAAATCTGTCGGGGGCTGTTATCCCTCTACTTGCATAGAATCCCGCAAGGAAAGCAGGATTAGAACCTATCAAAGCGGTATCATGTGCGGGTAAGAATAACCCCGCAGCTTTTACTCTTGGGTTGGTTACGTCTGCCCTACAAATACTTATACCTACTATCTCATCCTTTATACTTGATATGTCTAAGTTGTCTATTTTATATCCGTATATTTTAACTTTAGGATTGGTGCTGTTTTGGAAATCTAAAACCGATGACGTTAGTGAACTGCCCGCAGAACCGCTAAATAGGTAATGCCCATTG